>Ga0325405_1002430_pt1 | contig 19176 bp, 18 predicted proteins | sample PopdelMetagenome_21_FD_205663 | JGI IMG/M metagenome (GOLD analysis project Ga0325405, IMG submission 205663) | Populus deltoides microbial communities from Bellville, Georgia, United States - Xylem-Control-R2 | ecosystem: Host-associated > Plants > Phyllosphere > Stem > Wood/Secondary xylem...
GGTTGTGATTATCATGTGACTTCTTAAAGTCTTTCCTTTAGAGGCCAAGTAGTTTTACTTGGAGACCAAGACCAGGCATCCTTTCTACTAGGATCTAGGGTTTTAGCCAGTATAAATAGGCTGCTAGGTTATTCTAAAAGTAGTTTTTAGTTATTTTTATCCATCTATTCAGGTTTTAGAGGTTTCTTATGAACCTTAAATCCTAATTATCTTGTTCCAACTTCAATTTATCCTAATTTTAACCATTATTCTGCTGTAATTTCTGTTTTCTATGTTTCCCTCTTCCCACGGTGTGTCATTACAGAGGAATTTCCTATCATGTTTTTTGAAGATTGACAGTATCAGTTTATAATTTATTTGTCAAAATAATTATGTCTATCATACATATTATGCCACCCTATTACTGTCCTTCAAATTATCGTATAAGTTGTTTGTTTTATTTTATTACGAAGTTGAAATTATTTCATATGTGAAAAAATTAGATACTAAAACCTTTTGAGATAATCAGATATTTGGCGCGTGAGCTTTTCAATTTTTTTCTATTTGAGTGCCCATTATTTTTACCTTTTGAATTTGTGAACTCTCAATTTTTTTCAAATCAATGCTCCATTTAGGTTCCATCAAATATATGATGTGGTTAAATTGACATGTGGCATGCTGACATTTACATCAATATTGCATGGACAATTCTCTTTATCTCTAATTGAGGGTTTGTGCTTTCAGAAAATTATCAATCGAGTGCATTTGTTAGAATTAATTAGCCAACTGTTTATGTGTCCTGTCAACTGTTCAATTGCATCATTATGTGAATCATAATCAACTAGGTGAGCGACTCATGGTATTTGAATAATATATATGAACGGGTTGAGGTATTCCAATTGATGTGCACAAATATTTCAGATTCACTCTCTTTTTATTGTTATCATAATATTATTCCCCAAATGTGTTTCGTGTCACGGAGCTCTCCCTAATAAGTGGCTTGTGCTGTTTGGTTAGTATTTTTTTGAATTCAGTTGAGATGTTCTAATTGATTTGAATATATAATACATCCTCACAATCCATTCTGTCCATATTGTTGTGTCTTTATGCTGTTGTAGAAATAACTATAAGTCCAAAATAATTAAATTCCTACAGGAAAAATCTCAAGCTAGAGAGGTAGCAGTGCTTGTGGTGTAGAACCACCCATAAGATCACATAACAGAGAACCAATTATCTAGAAGAAAACTCAATTTTTTATTCTGATATCAATATTCAACGTTAAAATTCAATGCTTCCTAGATTGCATATTCATTTGTAAATGGATGCATCTATTTATTAGTTATAAGCTATAGCCATATCCATCTGAGTGTGAAATTAAATTCACATGCACATTCTATTCACAGTTGCTAGTTTTTGACTTCTGTTTGTACTGATTGTCTAGCTGCTTAGCCTGAGAAATTTTTGTATTGAGTTTTGTATTCCGATGTTTCATCAGTACAATTTTCTTTCAGTGCAAACGTGAAGGCTTTATCCAAATGATAAAAGACGAAGAAGGTGAAGGATGTAATATTAATGGATCCTTGGAAGTTAACAGAGTTGCTGGGAGTTTTCATTTTGCTCCTTGGAAAAGCTTCCATCAATCAAATTTTATGATACAGGATTTGCTGGATTTGCAAAAGGATAGTTATAATGTAAGACATGTCTTGGTACCAACGTATAGTAAAGATAAAATTAGGGTTCTCAATCCTTAAAATTACATACGAAACTGTAGAAAAACTTGAGAAAATTATCTGGTATTTTTATTGAAATTTGAATAATAGTTTTGATCCCCATAAAATAAACCAGACATCCCTATTTATATTAATATTAAATTCCATTATAGATAAGGATTTCTAATTAAAACTTACCTAATTAATAAAATCCATTTAGCATTAGAATTCCTAAATAGTAAAATGCTAATTAAATTAAAAGTTCTAAACTAAGTAGGAAATAAATAATTAAAATCCAAAATTAACTAGAAAATAATAAAAACAGGAAAATAGTAACTTCATGCTTTAATCTTTATAAACTCTTGGGATTTTGTTCTACGTCAGTTTCCCCCACTTTAGAAAAACTCATTCTCAACTTAAGTTCAATATCTAGAAAGTACTCGTAAAGATCAACAACAATGAAGGTTTTTTGATATGCCCATGCTATTCAGAAGATCAATAACATAAGCATTATCATTGATCTTTTTTAGCACCTTGTATAGACCACACTTCTTCATCTTTAGTTTATTATAGGTGCCTATTGGAAATCTCTCCTTGTGTAAGAAAACCATGACCATGTCTCCTTCTTGAAACAATTTAACTCGTCTATGCTTGATTGATGCGTGCTTATTTTTGTCAGCTGTTTCTTATAGTTTTCTCTTGACCTTTTGATGCACAACTTGCACCTCTTCGGCCAAATTCCTTGCTGACTTGCTAAATCTAGTAGCTTTAGGCAATGAATGTAGATCGAGTTCATGATTTGGAGGCTTCATGTACACAATCTCAAATGGTGTCTTGCTAGTAGCACTATGCTTGGAATTGTTGTAAGCAATTATGCCTGAGCCAATGCAATACTCCACTGTTTAGGCTTGTCTCCACAAATGCTACGAATCAAATTGCCTAAAGTTCTATTTAGAGACTATTTGACCATCAGTTTGTGGATGAACAATACTACTAAACTTCAAAGAGGAATTAAACATCTTTGATAAAGTTAGCCAAAAGTGACCAAGGAGCCTGGTATCTCTATCATATGTAATGGATTTTGGAACACCATGCAACCTCATTATCTTCTTGAAAAATAGCCTAGCCATACTAATCGCATTCGTAGTTTTCTTACAAGTAATAAAGTGTGTTATCTTTGAATATCTATCCACAACAACAAAAACATAATTCATTCCTCGCCGAGTTTGTGAAAGGCTTAACCCAAAATCCATGGAAATATCTTCTTAGATATGTTTATGTAAAGGTAGAGACATGTATAAACCAGTGTTTTGTGATTGCCCCTTAGCTGCTTGACAAGTAAAACAACGTCGGACAAATTTGTTTGCATCACACTTGAGCTGAGGCCAATAATACTTATTCTCCAAAGTTGATACTATTTTATTTCTTCCTCCATGATACTTTAATCTGCCACCATGCCAGTTTCAAATCAATTTCTCGCACAGGAATGTGCGAGAGATACACAATCGATTACCTTTCATTAAGTAATCATCATGTATACCGAAATCTTCATTAGCTCGACCATTAGAACACTTCTCCCATATCTTCTAAAATTAACATCTTCAGTGTATAGCTCTTTCAGACATTCAAAACCTAAAATCTCGCTATGAAAAGTGATTAGTAGGGCAACTCGCCTACTTAATGCGTTGGCCACTTTGTTCTTAACTCCGAATTTGTGCTTCAGACCGAAACTGAACTTTTGAAGGAATGTAATCCATCTGGCCATCATATCTGCACTGATTTTCTTCTGACTAATCAGAGATTTTAAAGCTTCATGATCTTAATATAAGATAAAATCTCTATTAATCAAATAATGCTCCTAAATTTTCAAAGCCCTTACCACAACATAGAGTTCTTTATCATAGATAGTTAGTTCATTTCAAGTGAGCTTCATTCAACTTATCACTAAAAAAGGCTATAGGACGTTTCTCCTAGGGAAAAAAATCCTTTAATACCCACTCCGCAAGCATCACATTCAACTTCAAACAACTTGTCAAAATTGGGTAAAGCACGCACTGGAGCATTGCATAACTTTTCTTTTATTAAGGCAAAACTCTATTCTTCTTCCTCACCCCACTTAAACTTTTCCTTCTTCAAACATTCGGTGATTAGTGCCACAATACTACTGAAATATCGAATAATTCTCATATAAAAAATAGCCAAGCTATGAAAATTCCGCACATCACTAAATGTCTTGGGTGCGGGCTAATCATGAATTGCCTTTTCTCCTTGTCAACTTCAACTCTAGCAGCTCCTACTACAAAACCCAAGGATAACAACTTGCTGGTCATGAAGCTACACTTCTTCATATTTAAATACTACTTGTTTTTTAGCAACACCTTGAGAACACTCCTTAAGTGCTCAATATGATCTGTTTCATTATGACTGAATACAAGGATATCATTAAAATAAACCACAACAAATTTATTTATGAAAGGTTGCAAAACCTGATTCATCAATTTCATGAATGTGCTTGGTGCATTCATTAACCCAAATGACATGACTAACTACTCATACAACTCATCTCTTGTCTTGAAAGTCGTTTTCCACTTACCCCTTGGTTGTATCTGAATATGATGGTACTCACTTCTCAAGTCAATTTTTGAAAAGATTGTTGCACCAAACAACTGATCTAGCATGTCATCTAATCATGGAATTGGAAACCTATATCCCACAATGATTTCATTGACGGCACGACTATCAATACACATGCGCTAACTACCATCCTTCTTTGGTATTTGTAAAGCAGAAACAAAACATGGGCTTAAGCTCTCTTGAATCATCCTTTTCTTAAGCAATTCTTCTATTTTCTCCCTCAAGTTCTCCCTCTTTTTTGGTCTCATTTGGTAATGAGTTAAATTCGAAAGACTATCCCCTATTATCAAGTCAAACTGGTGTTGAATATCATGAATAGGAGGTAACTTATCCAGTTGTTCATCTGGAATAACTTTCTAAAACTCTTGCAATAGAGGCTTAATAGCTTAAGGAATCTTAACTGCCTTGTCAGCTTCTTCGGACAACAATAAGGACTTCACAATTAAAACATGTATTTTCTTCATCTTCTTTAAATCTGTTTCAATTTTTAACCAAGATGGGGTAATAGTAAGGAATGCATTTTCTCCAGCCTTTTGGGTTTTTTGTTTGGAATTCCTCTTCAAAGGCATCAAAATATGTCAACTATATCATGATAAACTTTATCCTTATACTTGCTTATGGAAAAAAAAAATAACGTTACATCTTTTCATTACTGTTATTTTTGTTACCTTTCTAATCCAACATATATTGTAAGGTTCATAATGTTTCTCAATATTCAAACCTGATTTAACAGTGGTTGCCCTACCATTAATATTCTCACAGCTACCTCTATTGATAATAAGGTCATAAAGCTATTTGTTATGCACCTGGCATGAAAAAGCTTGTGTTGTTGTGTCTCATCATCAGCTTTAGTGTGAGAAGTAATCGTCTCACAACATAAGCCTGACCATCATCATCATCATCTTCATATTCACCCTTACCATTAGGTTCATAACACTACTCCGAACACAATTTTGTACCTTCTCTATATTCTTCATCCTCATGTTCAACAACATTCACAGGTTTGGATCCTTGCCCTTCCTGATTGCATCTATAACACTTTATTGGAGGCAAATTGATATAAGGATTATCTCTTTTCTGCTTTTCTCTATTAGGAATTGCTCGGGTCTATTTTTATCATAGCTAGAGCCGTATAGCTTGCTTGGATTGACTGTTTGTCTGTGGCAGATTACCTTTCTCCGTAGGTGTAAGTCGAGGCTTTATGGTAAGAACCCTCCTTGGATAATCAAATCTTGTATTGGTTCTATTCTACATTAACATTTCTGCTTGTAAAGCCATATTTTGTCCCTTGATAACATTTACTAGCATCTGAAGCCCAATTCTCTCTAATAGCAAGTTTTAGTCACTTTACATGCCTAGCAACTTGTTGCTCATCAGTTTCATGCAGATTATTTCATTTAGTTAGGTGTAAAAATTACGCTGTATATTCATGCATGGTTCGAGAATCTTAGGAACACCTTTGATACTTATGGAATAGAAGTTGATCATAATCAAGGGGGGAAAATCTGCCTCTTAACAACTGCCTCATCCGTTCCCAAGTCTCAATAGGTATTCTACCTTCGCACCTCCTAGTTTTCAATAGCCAACCCCACTAGACTAAGGCCCCATGCTTCAATATAAACCCTATAATTTTTACCATCCTTGAATCTGAAATTCCTGTATGCTTATAAAATAGATCACATTCAGCTAACCAATTAAGGAACTCCTCTGCTCCTATATCATCACCAAAAGAAGAAATCTCAACCTTTATACAGTAATCTTGATTATACCTATTATTTCCAGCAATATCACCTCGATCTTCTTCATTAGATGAGCACTCATTGTCATGCTGACAACGAGAATTTGCACGAACCGGTTCAGGGATAGGCTGACCGCGAGCATCATCCCCGTCATGTTTCTCTTCTTCCTTGGTTCATATTTGCGCGTAACCCCAGTGCCTTAAACCTGGTTGTAAGGTCATCAACTCTGTTATTGATGTCACCAAGCCCAGTTTGAATTCACCTCTTTAAAGCCACTATTGCTACTGAATAGCGATTTAGTTGATCCCAAATAGCTTGCATCCCCTAATCATTGTCATTGAGATGGTTGCCACCAAATGCTCCACAATTCTCTTCACAATTTTCCATCGAATCGAATGTTGACATGTTCTGATACCACCTGATGCAGCGTATAACGAAGATAAAACCAGGGTTCTAAAACCTTAAAGTTACAGACCAAACTATGGAGAATTCTAGAGAAAATTATCTGGTATTTTTATTGACATTTGAATAGTAGTCTTGATCCTCATAAAATAAATTAGACATTCCTGTTTATATTAGTACTAAAATCCTTTATAGAAAATGATTCCTAATTAAAATTTACCTAATTGATAGAATCCAATTAGCATTAGGATTTCTAAATAGTAAAATACTAATTAAATTAAAAGTTCTAAACTAATTAGAAAACAAATAATTAAAATCCAAAATTAACTAGGAAAATAATTAAAATAGGAAAATAGTAATTTTATGCTTTAATATGGTCTATAAACTCATGGGGTAATTACTCTATATCACTAAAATACTTCAGTTATGATTTACTTTTTTTTTTCTCGTGGAATTTTGTAAAATAACCTTTCTCCTACACTTTTTTTCCTTGTATGAAATTTCAATTAGGTAATGTCACTGTCATGTAACTTTTCTCCTTTAATTTTTTATTTAGATGAAATCTCATTATGTTAAATTCATTTTAAACATTTTGGACCATGATACAGATAAGTCATAGGATCAATAGACTGGCTTTCGGTGACTACTTTCCAGGCGCGGTAAACCCCCTTGCTGGGTAATTTTCTCTTTCTTTTCTTGCACTGCTACACACACCTATAAAAGTTATTGCTCTTCCGGGCATATTTGTTTTATTAGTTGAAATGTTCTGTGTGTGTTTGAGTGACTGATAGCCTCACTTGTGTTGAAAATAGATACTTGTGATTTATCAATTGTCATGTTTAGATACTTGTGATTTATTTTTTGTCAAGTCAAGTTTCCTTTCTATTTTGGATGTTTCCTGTTTGTTAATTTCATCTTCCCACCCCTTCCCTCCCATTTTTTTTTGCCTTTTTGTCTTAATAGTTTTAATCTATTGCCTTGTTCAGGATACAATTGATGCATGACACACCAAATGGCGTGCAGCAGTTTTTCATTAAGGTTGGTATTGTTAATGCCAAGGCATTATTCTGACTCTACATGTTTACACTGAGTCTTGTCCAATGTTAAAAGAATCAATGTTTTTGATTGAGAATTCTATCCAAAGTTGTGCATTCCTCTAGTTTTATTGCTTAAATCCAAGAATGTAAAAAATATTGCACGAGAATTTTTCAGTTGTCTTCCGCCTTTTCTGGTTAATTCTGTTTTTTGGAACCTTGTACCCATTAATTGTGAAGATTTCTAGACATTTGCTGTCTTTTTTGTTCATAGGCTGTTAGCATATGAGAGCAATGCATTCTGACTGTTTATGGAAGATTACTGGATATATGTATAATATATATGTAACAGTTTTGAAGTTTGGATAACGTGAACAACCAGTTGTGCCTTTAACAATGTCATGTTAGCATCGTTATCTTACGTGTAGCTGGCAATGTTTCAATAGAATTACAGTTTTAACTTTGCAGGTGGTCCCTACAATATACACTGATATTCGAGGCCGCACTGTGCATTCGAATCAGGTATTGCTAAAAATCTAAAGATCACGAATATGTTCCTTTTGGCTTATTCCTGTCATCATGTGCATGGCTGTTTTGCAGTACTCTGCTACAGAGCATTTCAAGAAATCAGAATTGACACCCCTTGATTCTCTTCCTGGAGTTTACTTCTTCTATGACTTTTCTCCAATTAAGGTGGTTCCTTCATGCATATATATAATCTTGTTGAGCATCTATCTGGAGTCTTTCATTATTATATTGGTGCAGCAATTGTTGCTATTGAAAAGCTTCCATGTTGTTGACTGTTGTTATTTAAACCAATATCAAATGAAGTTATTTTGTTGGATTTTAGAAAGTTCTTTAGGAACTTGTCCGGTGAATAAATATAATAGAAGTGCTTGGGGGGAAAATGTGGTAAAAAAAATAAAAAACAGTGATCTACTTGTTTCAAATCTTTTGATCGGCAGTACACAAAATGGTGCTATAACAGGCAGTACAGAAAACCATGATCGGCAGCCACTTGGTGTTGCTTATCATTTGCTATCTATTGAACTTTTTGCATTTTGCAGGTGATATTCAAAGAGGAGCACATTTCATTTTTCCACTTCATGACAAGTATTTGTGCTATAATCGGAGGTAGTTTCTCTGTCCTTTGCTCTCCACAACCCCCTTCCCTTGAAAGTTTACAATTTTTTATCAGAACATGCATGCATGTGCTGTTTAAACCTTATCTTGAAAATGTGCTCTTGTTATTCATCATTATAGTGTTTATTTTGGCAGCTTTGACGTGACTTATTATGGTGTTAATTGTTAGCTTTGAATTGTGATAGGGTAGCGCTGTTCTTGACTTGACCTTTCTGGCAACTCTGGAACATATTCAAACTTGTATAGATCTATTTAAATAAAGGTGAATCTTAGGAATATTCTGCATGGTAAATGCATTAGGCTTGCAATTTGTACCAATAGGCATAAGTAGTTACGCAACGGTTTTTTCCTTTGAAGGTGGCAACTCCACTAAAAATAAATAACAAGCGCAAAAGATTTACAGCGGTTTAGCAGTTGTCTGCACAAAAACTTCAGTAATTGAAATTAGCGATTGTCTACACAAAAACTCAGTAATCCAAATTATTACAATCACTGATAGATTTGCCCCTGAAAATCTCTCAACCACATCTCACTAGTAAGCCCAAAATCCAATTACACCCTGAGAAAGTTCTCACAACAAAAACTACTCAAATTATGGAGAAAAACAAAAATTCTACCAAAAAAACCGTCCAAGAAAATCTCTCAAATATGACTCAAAAGGCCACACGAAAATTACTTTTGAACTCATGATTCTATCGTCGGTTTATAGAAGGAGCACAAACCTACTTGTACAATACTCAAAAAGGAAATCCTACACTTAGTAAAACAAATGCTATTTTAAACAAAGATTTTTCTCGATAGGAAATCTTTAACCTATTAGGAATTTGATATATAGTTCCAAAAGAGGACTGGAAAATCAGGAGAGTTGAGTAACTTTTGAGCCACTCCCTTGCTTCTGTTTTTGAATCTAAATTACCTCTTGAAATTTCCGGATTATACCTATGGTCTCCAAACTCACTTACATTTTTCCCAGATAAAAGGTTATATGATGCTATAATGTTTGTAAGGTAACCATTTGTTGTACCTGATCATCATATAAATGCTTAACCACAAAAAAAATATGTTTCATATTAAGCATAAAAACTTACTGATATAAAACAAAGTGAAGTAGGAACCAAGCAACAAAAACCAAAGAGAACCTAATCCCTGGAACCTCAATTTAATTTACCAATCATGCATGTGTAGATCTCGTTGCAGTAGAAGACGACTTCTTCTAAATAGGAAGTAAGACCCCGTGAGCTGTTGGAAAAGCTACTAAATATGAAATAGAATTATGAAAGTAAGTAGAGAAAGTGACTTGAATAATTACATAAAATTGAAAAAAAAAAAAGTTGATCTTATATGTTCTTCAATGTCTTAACTGGTCCTGGTAAGAAGCGGAGAAACTAGCTTTTGAAATTGCTGCTTTTGCTTCCCTAACCTTACTAGGGAATTGATGCCAAAGTCACCCTTTGCGCCAGGGAAAACCATAAAGGGCTTTACTTTCGCTAAATTGTATTGTACATGGGATGTAAGAAATGATTAGTTTGTGCTTCTGCCAGAGAAGATGGTTTCAAGTTGGTGGATCCTGAGATTCCCATGCCGGGTTTCTCTTTAGGGTTTTGGTCCAAAGTGATAGCGCCTAGTTAGTTAAGATTAGGAAAGTCATGTTTAATGCTTAAATTAGGAAACAACATGTTCTATTGTCATGGTTAAAATAACGGGAAATTGCTATTTCCGAAGCAGAAATTCTCGACTAATTGCACATTTGTGAGCGTAATTTGTCCACTTAAATTAACAGGAAATTGCATAATTTGTTGGCTACATGGATATTTTTTGTCCATTCTGTTATGTTTTTGCTCTGTTTGTCCTCCTTTTTGATCTTATTTCAATCCAATCAATTTCGTTTACCAATGCTTCTAAGCATTCTTATCTCTGCTTTAGCTCAATTTGCAATACGAGCAAACACTGGTAACTTGATTTATAGTGTTTACAGGGTTTCTTTTACAATTGAAACACTCAAAATGCTTACAAATTAGGAACTGGAGAACTCTTATTACAACAATATTTTGTTATCACAGATTTAGTTTTAGGTTTGGAAATATTTTAGCGAACATGAAATTATATATGGTTTTGTCCATTGTTAACCCATTCACTTGGCTGCGGTTTTGTCCATTGTTAACCCATTCACTTGGCTGCCTTAGCTTCAGGTTCCAGATCCATTACAGCTGTACGTCATGATTTGGATCAACAAGATGCAAAACATAACGTGGAAGCTCACAAGTAATGAAATTGCAAGCATCTCCAAAAGGAAAATTATGCAAATCTATGGAAAATATACTTGCAAAATACTAAATATGAGAAGTGTATTTTTGCATGCATGTCAATCAAAACAACCTCAACAAGTACTCCTAAGCACACTAAAACCTGAAATACCAATTCAACTAAGCCTGTTGTAAAGTAGTTGTACAAGTCAAGGTATCATATCTACACCAGAAATTGTACCGTGAGCCTTACATACATCAGACTTGTAACGCTGGTTTAGCCTGCAATATGGCAGTACTGAAGTTTGACATGGAAAACCAGTAATACCTAGCAGTAAATTATTTCAATAACTTTTAACTTCTATTTCAGTATTTCTGTGGCGCCTGATTGACAATTAGTTTACTCTATTTGCCTTCTTGTGTAATATATTATTTAACCTTTTACAAGAATGATAATATGATATCATTGGATCTTATATTCTTCCTGCATAAGCATCTCTCTTTCTTCTATTTTATTTGAAATGATTAATATAGTGTTAACCCCTGTAGGTATTTTCACAATTGCGGGAATTATCGATTCCTTCATATATTATGGTCAAAGAGCAATCACGAAGAAAGTGGGAATTGGCAAATTCGGCTGATGTTGTCAGTGGCTATCTGTAACATTTTCAGGTTTTTTCTTTGTTTTAGATTTGTAATATATCTGCCAATCTGGTTATTCACTCAAAAGTTGTCCTCTTGAGTCAAGGGAAGTTCTTTTTTTCTTTTTTTTTGCCTTCACAAACCTGATATTTTAGGCTGTAAATGTTACACAATATGCATGCTAAGCCCAGAGCTGAAGGCAAAGAGCACACATTCATCTGCAGCTTAATTGATTGATGCTTGCTACACATGTTTTAGATAGCTTGTACGACGTGAACAATGGATAGCTGAGACTTTCTTTTTTGTAGAATATCATAAAGTTCTCCCTCTCTCTCTCTCTCTCGCTCTGAAGTGTTGCCGGCTAGTTTCATTCGGATTGCCAGAGGGGAGAGCTAAATTTGGAGCAAGACCGTGCACAAGAAATTATTATGGTATTTCATTCTTGTCCTTTATCTGGAGAATTCAGATGAGAACAGTTTACCATTTGTCATGCATTCACAAAGTGATGGGATTCACAGCTCCTTCATTCGCTGTGGGAGGAGTTGCTCTTTCACAAAATTCATGCATGTCAGTAAATGATCTATAGAAAAGAGTTGCAGATAAATTGACACTGAACTCTAGCATTCTTGACCAGTCACCCTTTAGAAAAATAGAAGCAACGAAACATGTAGGAATGGCCAAAGTGCTCCCAGATTTCAATTCTCATATAAAAGGTGTTCTAAATGGGAAAAAAAACACAGGCAGATCACACTGCCAAAGTCAGAAAAGGTTATGTATTTGCTGCTTAGAATATACAGGAATCCTCAATTTAGTCCATAGCCTATATAGCTATTCCCAATCGAGTCTTAAATAAAATAATTTATCAATTAGGTCCCCAATGTTTCACCCTCCATCATAGTTTTGAAACTCGGACCGGCCCGGCGGGTCGACCCGGGACCCGCCGACCCGAGCATGGGACCGGTCTAGGTCTAAGCAAAAACCCACTTGGAAGTTGGCCTGGCGAAACCCGGTCGACCTGGGACCCAGCCGACCTGGATAAACTCGGCTGAGGCCCAACCTATTTTTTTTTATATATGTATAAAGGTTAAACGATGTCATTTTGGCCTTTAAAGGCCAAAACAACGAAGATGAACGATGCATTGAAGATGCAAGCCTGCAATTGCAAACAGAGAAAACCTAATAAAGAAAAACAATTTCAATCCTGAATTGCAGAGGAGCAGAAGACTCTTGATCCCTTCAATAAGGTTAGACTTTTGTTTCTCTTCATGAATCTCCTTCTTTGACTCTCTTATTTTTTAATTCTTTACCTTTTTTTATACTCGCAATTCTTGATTCAATCATCAAGATTCAAAACTCTCTTCATCTCCACCATTTTCTCAACAACTTCAAAATCATTTAAAGAAGCAAGAAAACTGATACATTACCCGAAGAAGTGCACTTGGTCTTGTTATGATCACCACTACTTCTCTTTCTCTTCCCCGTAACAAAAGAAAAACTTTGATGGTTTAGTCCCATTGGTGGTGGCTGATGGTATTTACTGTTAAAAGGGTCTGAATTTACGGTGATAACTTTTATGTGTTCTGAAGTAAACCTATGGTCATCAAAACACATAGGAAGGGAAAGAGAAGTGCTTTTAAAAAGTTTCGAGATAGTTTATGTCTGAAAAAAAAACACATAGGAAGGGAAAGAGAAGTGCTTTTAAAAAGTTTCGAGATAGTTCGTCCGAAACAACGGGTTAGGGAATTTGGAGTGGCTATTTTTCTTGTTAAAAAAAAATTAATGTATTGATAATATGAATGAATTAAAAAAATATAGAAAAAATATTATAATTATATAAGAATGAATTAAAAATATTTTTTGGGTTGACCCGGGTCAACCTATCTGACCCGTGACCCGATCACTGAACCGGGTCGATAACCGGATCGAATTTCAAAACTATGCCCTCCATCAACTGAAATATGAGGTGAACAATAAGCAACCATAAAGCTCCCACAGCACCAGTCAAAACTGGTAACTTGAACATCATTTAAACAATTCATTATGATATAAAAGAAGAGAAATTCCAAAGAGAAAGTTCACATAATGGATTTAGCATGGCAATAGCTCCTAAAATAAATGTCAAACTATTTCTTTTTGTGTTTCAAAAATATTTTTAAGAAAAATTTTTTTTTTTATTTCAAATTAATTTTTTGTGTATTTTTAAATCATTTTGATGTGTTAATGTTAAAAATAATTTTTTAAAAATATATTATATTAATATATTTTTTAAAAAAACAATCAGACGTACTGTTAAAAACCCTCATCTTAGAGACCTCATCATGAAATTTAGAAAAGTTATGCACGACAATGAAAAACACTAGTGTATATAACAGAGCACAATAAGCAATCAGTTTCTTTTCTTTTCTTTTCTCTTCTCTTCTTATTTTTGGAATAGCTGAATCATAATGATCTCATTGCACCAACGGAAAACATCCGCTTCATCAGAAGCATCAATTTGCCACTTAAGGGAACAATGATAGCACATCCCTAGACCATGCAAGATCCGAGGTAAAACCAAAAATCTTACAGCCATTCTGAGCATACCATGTCATTTCGGCGGAGCAACATATCCGGGAAACGCCATGGCAACCGCAGGAACTCCAAGACCACCGAGATGCTGACCACCAAATTGCATAACTGCATGCCAATCAACCACCGTAACAAAATGAATTATTTAGACACCAATATACAGCATGTAGTCCTTTGCTAAAGCATTGACATGAGCGTCTCTCACACTTGCATAATGAAAAGCATTGAAATTGTTCTTCTTCTTTGTTACCATTTTAGAGGATAAAAAATGTGATCCAAAAAAAAAACTGTACCTGGCTAAAAAGAAGGTTGTTCCAGGGAAGTTCTAATCACCATGCCCAACACCCACGTTCCTCGTGGCTCCCATAACCTGTGTCCCACCATATAGAAAAGATCCTCTTCTATTTCCCTGAATTTTTGGTGGAGAATGTAAGGACTATGGACACCACCTATCTCCACATTGGTATGATATTGTCCACTTTGGACCTAAACCCTCATGGATTTGCTTTTAGGCTATACCCAAAAGGCCTCATGCCAATGGAGATATTTGTCCATCCTTATATACCCATGATCCTCCCTATTTCTAGCCAATGTGGGACTTTGGTCGTATACCCAACAATCCTCCCCTCGAACAAAGGACCACCGAGCCTCCCCTCAAACCGATCATTCATCTGTCCACTCTCTACCAACCAGGATTCTTCATTCTCTACTTCACCGTGTTAGGGTCAGGACACGTCCATGAAGCATTCGGAGAGCACTATCTGACTTGAGAGTTTTTTGCTTTTTCTAGGTCAACTCCTCTTCACCGTGTTGGGATCAGGACACGTCCATGAAGCATCTGGAGCACGCCGCCTATCCAATAGAGCTGATCCATGAATTACATCGTGATTGGGGGCCCACCACCTTTTGTTCGGAATTCCGAGGATTCATCCATCATGGCTAACTCTGGGGCCTGGCTCTGATACCACTTGTAAGGACTATGGACACCACCTATCTCCACATTGGTATGATATTGTCCACTTTGGGCCTAAACCCTCATGGATTTGCTCTTGGGCTATACTCAAAAGACCTCATGTCAATGGAGATATTTGTCTATCCTTATATACCCATGATCCTCCCCATTTCTAGCCAATGTGGGACTTTGGTCGTATACCCAACAGAGAAGAGGCTTGAGAATCACTACCAGGACATTGGACTTCCTGCTGAGCAGAGGTTGACTACGGTTTTGAGCAGGGATTCGCTGAAGAGAGTGGAGCGGTGGAGTGGGAGAGGTTCTGTTGATTTGGTTGTGCTGCGGAGCTCCCTCCCTGATAAGTCATCTGGCCTGACATAGCTACAATCCTTCCTTGAGCCCTGGATTGCGAAGATGGAATAGAATTGACCACAGAAGGGGGCATTTTCATATTGCTCAAAAGCTTCCCTGCTGTCGGAGGAGTGACGGTATCATCAATATAAAGCTTGTCAATTGTAACAGAGTCAGCTATATTCTCCCCCCGCACCAATGCACTGTTTGACAGGAGTGCGAAGATTCTTGCTTGTGCTTGCACCATACATTTCCTTTTTTTTTCTTAAAGTGATGTCTTTGTTTGAAGATCCGGTAGGACAAAAAGGAGGGGAAGCAGAAGTCAAGCTATGGAACCCAAACTAGGTGCCGGCGCATAAGAAAAGGTTCCTCCAGGTTTCCAAATTATATAACCCAAACTTACATACAAACGTTTTCACCTATATAAACAATACAAAATTCTACACAACATAATAACATAACTAATCTCATAATATAAATTAATTATTTTAATAAAAGAGTTAAAACAAATATTGTAATTATAGAGTACTAACTAGACATAATAAAAAAGTACCAATTACAACTAAAAAAGCATGCTAATAAACTATAAACCTGAAAAAGATAAGTAACGAGAGGGTTCAATATACGTACATGAGATATTACAACAATGAGGAATATATTTGCAAATATGGCTTTAAGTTCTTACAACAAAGTTTCTCAAATAGATCATAACAAAAATATCATAAAATAAAGCACATTAGAAAATCAAAAAGTAATGAGCATAATGCTCCGTACTGTAGGATGATTAGTCGCCACAAGTTGGTGACTCTCCCGACCAATTAGAATCCAGATACAATGTGCATAAAAACTAACATTACCCTATTATTCTAAATAACATACTATATGTCCATATTATAATCACACAAACAGATTCATATCTCAAAACTCAACTCATGACATCAGTCAAACGAAAAACTATCAATTCAGAAGTACATAATAGTTCATATAAGAGATTTAGTTTCAATAAGTAATCATGTTTAATAATAAACAAGGAATAAATAACAATATAAGAATTATCAAGAAGCACAGTTAATTTCATGTTAACAATTCAAGTATTTATACTAATATTCTAGCATATAAAAACTATTCACTCACCTAACTCAAAATTAAAAATAACACGGAGGCATATACTGAAGACAATCCTATTGATGTTTCACAGGTAGAACATCAAGAATATTTGAATACAAAATGAGACATATTAAAAAACAACTAAAAAAAATATACAATCTATTTAATACACTTAACTTAGGGTCTAACTCATAACCTTATAGCCTATATGTTTATGAACCAAACCTGTCTTTTTTCTCAAAAACCAAAAAATCAAATGGTTTTTCGAAATCTATTTCAAAAGGAAACAAAACATAAAATTTGATAATAATTCATCAAGAAACCACAATTATTCATCAAAACCAATCTGAAAAACTATAATTTCAGCTAGGGACCAATCTGAATTTTTCTTAGATTTTTAGGGGTTAAAATTATAATTTTACCAAATTAGAGGACCAAACTAAAAATGTCATAAATTCATAACTATATTGAGATGTTGCCCATAACTCATCCTAAATTCTGTCCAGAATCTCGAATTTAGCTCCAGGGACAAAACCATAATTTTTCCAAAGTTCAAGGACTAAACTATAATCTTTATAAATTGAGGGACCAGACTGAAATCTCGTTATCTTTAACCCTAAACTCGGATTTTTCCACAGATCACCTACTGATCTACATCTAGCTCAAATTCATCTTTTAAACAAAACATAACTCAAAATCATCTTTACTCAAAATCTTTCCAAATCAACTAAATAAATCATACCTATATCAATTAACCCATAATATTCCAATCAACTCATTATTCAAACCCAAATCAAAATCTTTAAAACATTGATCTTCAACAAATTCACAATCTTAATTAATACTAGCAATTTTATATATCAAAACATAAATTTTATCTTTTAAACTTATTTTCTCTAACTGTCTTCTCCTTCCTTTATCTCCTCTTCTTTCTCTTCTACTTACGGTTCCCTCTCTTCAGATACGAATCTTCACCTTAGTTTCCTTTTCTCTTCTTCCTTTTATATTTACCACCTCTTTGTTCAATTACTAAAATATCCTTCATCCATATACACCTAAAACTTACTCTGCTAAGGATATTGTTGTCATTTCCTATCAAACCTTCTTTCTTTATTTCAAAATATTACAAGAATGGCTAAAATAATCCCTTGTCAGTCAATGAAGATGAAGCAGCTTAGCACAAGCAAAATGAAAAGCAAATACATGAAAAGAGAAGAAAATTCAACACATAAATGAACGTAAGACTCAGAAAAATAGATATCATATAACATTAATTTCAGCAAGTGTCTGGTAAAACACTTCAAATGGTAAGAAATAATAAATCAACCCGCAAACTACCATTTTCCAATTAAATCTCAAAATCTTGGAAGTAAATGATCTGATGCAAAGAAATTGACAAGCAAAACACAAACTGAACCCCAGCATTCTTGAGCCACCCTTGAGAAAAATAGAAGCACTTCACCGCGGGCGTTCTCTTTCGATTGTGCAATGATTTAGATCGCGTTGATGGGATAGTGGGGAAAGCCGAAAGAATTTGTCTGGAGAATCTTAAAAGGATAACCATCATTGCTAAAAAACGATAAATATTGCAATCAAGCATTTAGAGAAAATCAGCAGAAATTGACGACAGAGGCATTTAGGCAATGTTCTTCTTGCCTCGGCAAGAGCAAAAAAGTACATGCAATGCACTAAAAAGAACAGCAGGTGACAGGGGAACTGAAATTGCAGCAGAGCAGGCAAGCATGGATCCACATGTTGTGCACAGAAGCCACACGTCTGGACGCGGGTGTCTGAGCGCAGGCAAGGCTGGGAAGCCAGTGACCCTGCAGGGAGACAATGCTGTGTGCAGCTGTCAGAGAAATGTAGGAAACGAACTTAAAAGGAGCTGCCTGAGCAGGCTGCTAAATGAAGGAAAACAACGCAAATTCATAACAAACGGAAAAAAAAAGAGCGAAAGCACGAGCAGGTTTGAGTAGATGAGGGCGGAGTCAAAAGAAGGATCAAATGAGAAGCATCAATACACGGACCGAATGAACATCAGCAGGGCAGTCTAAGCCATTGTTAATTCCATCAGTGAGAGGAAAAAAAAGAGCAAAGCATCATGTGATGGCTGCAACGGAGGTGATGCCAGTTGCCTGCCAAAAGAAGCAAAAGAGAGAACCAGCTGAAAAGACGTGAAAAGCATTGGTCACTGCATTTCTGACCTGACAAACCAGAACAAAACAGAAGGAACCCCTGCAAGAGACATAAACACGGACAAAAGACATGAAAAAGCATCGCTGTGAGCATTCCATAAAGAAAAGGTTGATTGAATGATTTCAGCATCTTCAGTTACCTACCATATATGCAAAGGAATCAAAAAATGATTCTTAGAACGTGAATTATTGATTGGTAAACTTTAACTTAATTCTACAAAAAAGAGACCCGAGCTTCATCGATCATCGATCTGTAATTGATCAAGTTAGGCTTTAATTTGCAGAAATTAACATATAATTCCTAGGAAATTAATTTGCTTGTCTTCTCTAAAATGTTGAGTCTGGGAAGCCTGTGGTATTTTAATTACTTCCAAAGCAGAAAATAGGTGCAAAACAATAATCATAAACTATATCGCTTCCTTTTATGACAGGAACTGGGCATTTTGTACCTACATGTGATCAATGTTTTATTTCAGTT
>Ga0325405_1002435_pt1 | contig 19166 bp, 14 predicted proteins | sample PopdelMetagenome_21_FD_205663 | JGI IMG/M metagenome (GOLD analysis project Ga0325405, IMG submission 205663) | Populus deltoides microbial communities from Bellville, Georgia, United States - Xylem-Control-R2 | ecosystem: Host-associated > Plants > Phyllosphere > Stem > Wood/Secondary xylem...
ACATGGTGTATCTTGCCTGAGCTATAGAAGAAATAACGATAGGAAGTGTGGTCTCCGGTTGCCATTGCATTATATGTTCCCGGTTGCTTTCCATATTCTACCGTGGACGGTGCATGCTTATCATCTGTAATCCATGTGACTCTCATGTGGTCTCTCCCCACCAGCGAAACGTGCACCTGAAACCATACATCTGTTATCCTCTGCCGTTGAGCTAAACATATACGATAAATTACGCATTGTATAATATCTGTAACTAGATGGAGCTAGGGAGAGAAAGAAATTAACCTGTTGGGCTTCAGATTCCAATCCGTGATGACCAGTGAAGATGATGTTGCGAGCAGGAGGTCGAGAGTAACTTTCATCTTTTGATGCGTAGCACTGTGAGGTGAATTGGAGGAGGAAGAAGAAGACGCTGGTTATTAGAGCATGCAGAGATTTCTCCATCTTTCTTTCTTTCTTCTTGTTTTGAGATGACAAGGCTAGCTATGGATGGAGGGATATTTAAAGATGGGTTTCAGAGCTTGAAATAATATTTTATCGGATAGCAATAGCGTCAAGGAAGTTATTTGGAACAATTTTTGGATATGCTTGCAGCAATAAAACTACGAAAATGGAACCCGCTGGTGCTTGTCAGCTTGTCATATGCTTAACAAGCAGCATCTCGAGGAGCTTGGCTAGCTATCGACTTGGCTAGCCAGCTTTCCTTAGCTCGGAAGGCCCATGTATTGTCGGCAAACATGTGATAGGGCCATCATTGTACCATTGAATTTTTTGTGTTTTTTTTCCGTCCGTATATATGGAGTTCATGCCCGTGATAGGGCCAGCTCTTGCATGGTAAAATGAAGTCCACAAGTGAAGTTTTCATATTATAATTATAATTATAATTATAAACGCAGCTAAGAAAACAGGAGTTGCTACTGTTTGTATTAAAGATGAATTACATTAATATTTTTCTTTAATTGTTTTGATAATAACTTCAGTTGGTTGACATGCGGGGCTTGCTTAAGATTGCGGGTTCAAGCGAGGGAGACTTGTCTCCTGTCATGTATTTTTTTTTTTTAATAAAAACGGGTTGTTCAATAAAAATAAAATGCAGGCTATCAAATTTTATAGTTTTATTGGCGGAAATTTTTATCATTATTTACACTCATATTCCATCGGTAAGTATTTTACCATACAAGAGCTGATATTTATAATAATTATCTTTTAACTCTCTAAAATATACCGACAGAAGTATTCCGTCGGTAATCTTGCCAGTGATAGTTTAAAATATTTTTTAAAAAATATATACTAAACAGAAGTAGAAAAATAATTAAAATCAAATAAATAAAATAAAATTAAAATAATATAAAACTTAAATATTTATTACAAATTTAAACATTTATACGTTCAGATACAATAAATCTAAAACAGAGACGGTGCTGGAGGAGAGGAATAAATCTAAAATAGAGACGGTGCTGGAGGAGAATGGAGAGGAGGTTAGTCGTCGTCGAGACCGTAGGGCCAATAAGAAGGGGCAAATGGATCACCCATGTGTGATCTCATCTCCATTACCACTCGATGGAGTTCTTCATGATCCTCAGTGAGTCGTTTATATTTTTCATTAAGATGGGTCGTCCGATCATGTACTTGTTGGTTTAACATCGCCATGAACTCAGGAGTTTGAATGCTCGGAATCGATTGTGAGCATCTAATGGTCGAAACACCACGGGTCATCCGCAAGTTCTTGGTTGTAGTGTTAGAGAGCCTGTACACCAGATTTCTATCGGGTCCACCAAATGATCCTGCCTCCAACCACAAATCCAGATCGAGATTCGAATGGATTGAAGGATCGTCCCTTATCTCTCCTTCAAGCGGTTGTTCTATGTATCTTGGAAAGAAATAATAAATTCATCAAATTGAAGGAAATTATAACTTAATAAAAAAATAGTTGAAAACCAACATACCACAAAGTGACAAGCTTGGTTATCTACAAACTATTGCACATCTTTTTAGCGGTTATCACTCCACATATACGTTTCTACAAATAATTCCATTGGGTTTGACTCGTATTTAAGAACCATAGCTTGCAAGATAAAAATGTTGTTAGTTAAATATATTTATAAAAAAATTACAAAAAAAATGAAAGTAGTAAAAAAAATTCTTGCTATCCCTTTCGAATGCGAAACAAACGAAATGGAGCCACCGATGTGTGTGGTAATAAAACCGTGAATATGCAAGTGTCGATTCTCCGTACCAGACTGTGACCGTCAAGTGAAACTCGCGGATATCATGTGCTGAATGTAGTTTGTCCATACAGCCTCCACATCATTCTAAGCTGGAAGCTTGCTTTCTCTCATATATTTTTTTGCTTTCTTTTGCGCCTCGTACCAAAAACTATGCAACCTATATATTACTAATTAATTATCTGTTAGGAAATGAAAAATAAAATTTAAATATTTGGAATACAAAAAATTATCCTAATATTGATCTTCCTTAGTTGCAGCGTAATTATTTCAAACCCTCTTTGTAACATTATCATAAGCTCTCTCACATTAAAATTTTCCCTTGCAGTAAAAATTTATGAAAGGAAAATTGCAGTAATTTCAAGAAAATAACCAAATTAACATAATAAAAAAATGTATTTAAGTTAATACTAGCCTTAAACCTTAAAATCATGTATCGATTTGCAGTTTCTATTCAAAATGTCTGGAAACCTGGATCCATTAAAACAATGAAATTTCCATCAATGATTTAAAGGATGATGTTATTGTTCTTGCAGCCTCACTATTTCTAAATCTAAAATTGCATTCGTTAAATAAAATTGCTTTTTAAAAAATTATTAAACATGTCATTATCAAAAACAGAAAAATCATTCTTACATTGAAAGGTCATCTTTCCACCGAGCCTCATACTTGCAGGTAAATGGATACTACTGTAAAAGGGACACCCTCTTGATGTTATGACATCGCACTCAATGATCTTGTGTCATGAGTCAATGGTTTTACCTCATGTGCCTATTCTTGGTTGACTTCTAATGACTTATGGTTGTCAACGTCACTGCTAGAAGAACTAGCAGCGATCTTGTCCTCACGATATGCAATGGACTTTTCTCGTGGCATTTACAGAAATTAGCAAAAAAAAGAAGAGAATTATATGATTTCTATTTAAAAAAAACTGGCAGCACCACCCTATACATGAGGTGACTTAAAATTTTTAAATATGTAAATACACAACATATATGCCACAAACTAGTTGATTCTATTCAATTTCTTCCAACAAGTTAGAATAATTCAATTTTGCACAAATTCTCATTTTCTAATTGATAATATATTTAATCCTAAAATTTACAAAAAAATTAATTTAAATTAACAAAAATTCAAAATAATAATTAAAATTAATCCTACATATTTAATTGAAATTGAACAACAAAACTAAAATTCTTTAAAATAATGAAAAAAAAATATTTAAATAACAACTAAAATTCACACAAAATTGAACAAAAATAATTAAAAAAAAAACTCAAATAAAGAAGAACAATGAATGAAAAATTCTTACTTTTATAAGGTGTTTAGCGTAGGATGAGAATTAAAAAAAGATAAATGAAAAAGGATTGTTAAAACACCTGAAATTAGAAAAATAAGAAGAAAAATGAAGAAATACAACATACCTCATGTTGAGAAGAAAAGATGATGCTTGATTTTGGCTTAGGTCATGAACAAAAATAAAAGTGAAGAAGAAGAAGAAGAAGATAGAAAAATAGAGAAATGGTGAAAGAAGAAGAGTGAAGAGAGAAAAAGATGAAGCTCGTCTACTGTGCTCGTGGTGTTTTATATTAGGTTTTAACAACATAATTCCCGATTGAATAGGAAAATATTAATATGTTTAAAATTTTTGTCAGTGATTTCGTTTATGAAGTCAAAACACTTTTTATTGGTATATTCATCAGTGCAAAACAATGTATGATGCTAAATTGTATCTGTATTCCCTATCTATTTATCCTTCAAATAATTAAATTTATAGCTACACACACAACACAATAACGCTTGTTCACATCATAATAATAAAATAAATATTTTTTTTATCATTCAATAATATATTAACATCATTGTCATTACATTGAAGTGAATTTTGTCCATAAATATTACATTATATTTTATGGTGTTACAAATTAATGTTGTGCAAATTAATTAGAATTATTTTTTTCTTCGTCAATTAACTCGTCCCATCTCCGTCACAATTTTCTATGTTAATTTCATTTCTATCATCATCTTCATCGACTTGTGTATGTCCGATGGAGCTCAAAATATCATTCAATTTCTCAATGTCAACATCAACAAAAATATTATCGTTGATGTAAAAATTTGAATTTTCTTCTAAGTTATTAGATGAAGTAACTCGATATAGATCAACTAACTCACCAAGTTGAAAAACATCATCTCTCACAGTTAATTCATTGTTCCCATCCTAAACAACCTCAACAAGACCCCTGAATTTAGTTTCACTATGGATAACCAATCAACTTTTGAACGATCTTTTCTAAACGAAGGAGTGTATATGTAATAAACTTGTTAGCATTGCTTGACGAAAACAAAGACATTCTCAATGTTGTGGAGTCTAGCCTTTAAATTAATTTCGAGACTATGATGAGGATCTACTATGATTTCTTTGTCAGTGGTGTCATTGCAATAACATTTGAATAAAAAAACTATATGTTGTTCGATATGATATTGCAATTCAATTATCTCTTCTAACTTCCCATAATAGTCAACTTCAAACTCAATAGAAGTCGTTCCCTTAACACAAACCCCACTGTTATATGTCTTTCTACCATTCTCATATTCTTCAGTAAGAAACACACGTCCATTTATAAAATACTTGTTGTAGCGCTTCGCCTTTCTTTGAGGACTTAAACTTAGTAAAGACAAAGTAACACTAGCATTCATTTCCAATTGATAAATTTGGTCAAGAAGTACAACCATAAACAATTAACGAGAAATGTATAATGAAATTAACTATCTCGAGAGATAAGAATAATTAAGCAGTATTTACATGTGTTATAAACCATGTAAAAAATTATTCATCTTATGATCGAAAGATTTGGGATTCAGTCAGTTATGAGTCTTGGAATAGTAAATATTGACGATGTTGCCTATAAAGAACTCAACAATGTATCAGTTTATGTTATTATAAGAGATAAATTGGTCGAAAATAATGACATGTTAAGTAATATACTTAATAAAATATTTCAGTTCGTCGTAGTTATATAACACATGATTATATGCTTGTATGAATTCTATTTCAGATAAATATCTTTCCCTCACATCATTTTTTGGTATATGTTGTCCAAGATGCGAGAATATTGACAAGTTCTTACTTGAAGGAATTTCCCTACCTTCATCATGCCTTGGAATGCTATTAATTTTTGTTCTCAATTGAGGCTTGAAATAGTACAAGATAAATATTGAATCTTTTTAACAATACATGCCTCGTATATTAAAGCCTAGGCTATATTAGAAACCTCTTGAATGGATACATCTATCTATATTGGACTGGGGCTCCAACTTTTACCTCAAACGATAAATGTATGGGTAGATGCTCTATCGAGTCAAAAAATAATGGAGGGAATATCATCTCAAGTTTGCATATTGTCTGAATAATATTCGTTTCAAGCTTCTCTATAGGTTGTGTCTGCAACTTGTTGGAGCATATGTCTCTAAACAAATGAGTAATCTTTGTGAGTGCATCTCATATCTCATTTAACAATAAATCCTGGTAAGTTATGGAATGAGTGTTTGCATAAACACGTGGCAGTCGTGGCTTTTCATTCTGTACAATCCACAATCCTTTAAATTCACCAACCTTGATATATTTAAGGCATGTCCATCAGAAAAATATAGATTTTTAAGTTATTGGTAGATAAATAATTGTGCATTCTTGTTTAAGGTGAAGCTGGCATTGGGGTTTGCGACCTGTGATCCAACATAAACCAACGATATATTTTTATGGTAACAAAACAAAGTTATATTCATTCTAGCCTTGATGTTATGTTTTGTCTTCCCCTTCACGTCCATAATCGTGTTGAAAATGTTCTCAAACATATTCTTTTCTATTTGCATTACATCAAGGTTATGGTGGAGGAGATTGGTCTTCCAATAAGGAAGCTTCCAAAAAATACTTTACTTAGCCCAGTTGTGGGTCAAACCAAAACAAGAAACTTTTGCTTATCGGATTGAAAACTAAACATAATATCATTGTACTCTGACACGTCATAGAATTCCTCAACCAAAAAAAGTGACAATGCAACATCTCTTTCAACTCTGCCAATAAAGAAGTCCTTATTCTTTTTGTACTTGTGATCTGTTAGCAAAAACAACTAGTGGTAGTAAAAAAAGACATTTTACCTCATTTTGTTAACGTAAATAACTTGTTATTTTCCATATAGTATGAACATGATAGTTTTTCATGCTTACTCCAACAAGAAACTATTTCATAAGCAGGAAAATCATTGATAGTCTACATCAAAACTGCCATCATCAAAAAATTATGTTTCCTCTATACATCATAGGTCAAAGCCCTGGATGATCACAACTGCTTCAACTCATCAAGGTCAAAGACAAACATCTCTATTTTGACATCGACTATTAGGACTGGGTATGATCATAGACAAAACCACAAACTCCAACCTTATACACATCTCCGTTGACAAGTTGTAAGTCATGAGTATCACCAGCCAACAAGAATAAGAAGCAACAAATGACCCGAATAGATCGAATCTATTTGTACATAACCTAAGATACACGTTACTTGATTCCATTAAAAACTGAGGATGTACATTGTTAAAATGTTTCCAGGCTTTACCATCAGAAAGGTGTATCATCACTCCATCCATCGCATCATGTTATTGGTGTCATATCATGTACTCAATAGTCTTTGGTGACATGAATAACCTCTACAGTCTAGGTGTGATTGAGAAGTATTTAAATTTTTTTGTTTGCGACAAGAGTCTTTCCCCTGCCAGTTCTGGGTTTATAACAAGAATGCCTACATGTTCTACACTTAATCGATTCTGCATTTTCAATGTAGTTCAATATGCAGAAGTTTGAACACATGTCAATTTTTTGGTATCTTAGGTTGAGGGGTTTCATTATGGACTTAATAGTATAGAAGTTCTCTTTCGGTTTATTCCCTTCAAGTAAAATGTTTCTCGCCCATTCCACAATTCTATTATAACCAGCCTCATTCAACCCATGATTCAACTTAATGGTAAACACATGTGCGACGACCGATTATTTACTATGATTTGTGCAACCATCCTATAATAGTTTGTCATAATCTTTCAAAAGATTAAAAACCCTGGTCGCATCTGCATTAGGTTCTTAATCTATGATCAGACATTGACCGACATGACCCTAATTCATTTTCATCGCATCCATAACCATATTTCTATAAGGATTATTGTTATAATCTAAAACTTCATGCACGTTGCTAGCACTACAAGTTGACGCATCCATCCTCTCTACCATGATATCGTGAGGAATATATGGTTCTTCATGTGCATACCAACACAGTATTTCTCCATGAACTTTTTTTTTTATATAGAAGATGCATCGTTACAACATCTACATTGATAAATTTTTTATCCTTGCACCTATTACATAGACATCAAATACCGTCTCCACTAATATTTCTCGAATTGGATAGTGCGTAATTAATAAAACCTTGAACCTCATTATGATAATCCATTCTTCGTAACCCTTGGAGTGAATCTCGATATATCCATGAACAATCATCCATTACTTATATCAAATCTATTTAACTAATGACGACAACATGTGTAAATTAACTACATTAACTAAATAAATTTGCAAAAATATTCATTCAGCTCAATCTTATTCAATCTATTTTAATAGTTCTTTTAATTCATTATCAATTATATATCTATATAAATTCAAATTTCTACACATTTACTAAAAATTAAAACTCGACAATAAAATTAACAAAATATAAAAATAAACCCTTTAAATAAGTCAATATTTATTTCATAAAAAAAAACACCAAAGTTAAAAATTCAACATAAGTTTCATCAATTTAAAAACAAATATAATTTTACAAAATCTAAAACAAACCATAACATGTATAAATTATAAATCCATACAACAAAATTGTATGAGAAAAAACTATAAAACAAGTAAACAGCCAAATAAAATACATATATTACAAAAATATGCAAAAACAAAAATAACATTTAAAAATTGTGTTAAAAAAAAAGGTAGATTTTCTTACTTAAGATGGAGAATCCTCAATAAAATTTGAATCAGAACATAGATGTTGACAAACCGAGTGTTGTGGTTGCCATATTTGTTGTTTGAAGTTGAATTGTGTTAAGATTAAAAGGGGGTGGTTGTTTGTAAAAAGAAATGCATAAGGAAGAAGGAGAAATGGGGGGGTAATCGTCATGTCATAAATTAAATATTATCGATAGATTTACCAACACAATCATTCAGTCGAACATTCCCTCAGTCATTCTGTCGGTAAAAAGTGTCACGTCACCATACGATTTATCTTTTCTAAATTCCATTGTAATATCTGTAATTTTATCGGTATATACCGAGGGATTATTTCTGTCGGTATATTTATGGACAAACTTTACCATTTAGTTTATTTTGTTGACTTTTCTAACTTTTTTAGTCCTTTTTTTTTTCCAATATAATTCCCTTGGTATATATCGATGAATTTACCAACACAATCATTCAGTCGGACATTCCCTCAGTCATTCTGTCGGTAAAAAGTGTCACGTCACCATACGATTTATCTTTTTTAAATTCCGTTGTAATATTATCTGTAATTTTATCGGTATATACCGAGGAATTATTTCTGTCGGTATATTTATGGTATATATCGACAAAATATTTTTCTTGGTGTTTACCGACATATATAATGATGAAAAATTTTGTTGCTAAAATTCACTACAATATACCGACAATAAAATTCCTTCAGCTATTCCGTTTGTATTCGTCAAATTTCTGGTAACGAACGCACATGGTTTTTGTAACAAGCTAATGACTTTTTTTTTAATTGGCTCTTTGTTGTTTTTATTTTTTTGCTTTTGTTTTTCAATTTCATGATTCAATGTTAGGTTTTTATTGAATTTTACCATTTGGTATCAGGTTGATTGTAAATCGTTTTTTGTTTTTAATATTGTATAATAAAATTCAAAAATTAACTAAATTCAGTGGATTGACCTGGGCTTTATGGTTTAATTTGCAAAACTTGTGGCCTGAATCATAAACTCCACTGGATTTTAAAAAAAATTAAAATTTTTTTATTTAATGATATGATAACATAAATAAACACTTGTAAAAATAAAGTACAAATTAAATCTTAAGATATTTGTTTGAAATTGCAATAACCTCATAAAAAAATTAAAATAAATAATAATGTTCAATTTAAAATCAATAAAATATTAAATGATGAAATTGAAAGAAAATTTTTAGAAAGTAGCATTAAAAAAAAGAAAAAAAAGAGAAAAAGTTTAAAAAGTTTTTTTTTAAATAAATTGTAGCGTTTATGAACAGTAAAACACTTTTCAGCTTTTTTTTTTTTTTTTTTTTTGGGAATTAAAGGTTTAGGTGACTTTGAATTTATAAAGACTACATGATAGTCCCATTCGAGTTATTTTATTGATTTAAGAAAGAGTGCACGACAACCTTATAGTTTCAGTCGGTCATGTACATGTGTTTTAGAAAGCACGAAATCTGAAGGACATAAATAAAATTATTATTTATTAATTTATTATTTAATCATTGATCGATGATGGCTGTCCACATGTAATTTATTTATTTATTTATTCAGCTTGATGGGACTCCGATCCAATAGCCGAAGTACTAGAATATGCTAAGAATCTACCTGGGAGAAAATTAATTATCTCCAGCTTTCATTGGAAGAAGCTCCTGGTATTCATTTAAAATAATGTTTGTGCTAATCAATGATTATATAAAAATCAACTTCCCTAATTTTAGGATTAGTCGCTTGATTCAAAGAGAACTATAATTTAATCAGTTTCATCTAATTAATTATCACTATTTTTATTCTTTCAAGGTTCATCTACATCAACAAGTTAGATTAGAACCATTTTATTTTAAAAAATTTAAATAACGTGTTCAGATCTAAAAAAATTAAAAAGTTTTTATTAAGATAACCAAGTTTTTTCCTTTTTTTATTTAGAATAATTTAAATTTTTAATTGATTATATTTTAGATTGACCTGTCGAGTCTATCCAAATTTTCAGAAGCAATTTTTTAATTTTGTTTGGCTTGGATATTATAATATATTTTTTAGAATAATTTTATTGGAGTAATATATTTTATTGTAGCAAGAATTAAAAAGTTTTTATTGAGTTGACCAAGTTTTTTTTTAATTTAAAATAATTTAAATTTTAAATTAATCAGATTTTATATTGACCTGCCAGATCTATCTGGTTTTCAAACAATACAAGCAATCTATTGGATCTTGCCTGGCTTACCTTTAAAAACATTTCAACAAAGATCGTGTTTTGTGCTTGGTTGTTATTCCTTTTTTTTGTGCGGGTCTAAACTTGGATCTGGCCTACTTACCTTTTACATTAAATGAATTTAGGCTAGAATGCATGCAGGCTTTTGTGCAGCACATGTACGATATTATTTTTTTTAATTTTTTTCTTAAAAAAAATCACAAAATATTTTTTAAAATTCCAAAAATAAAATGTATTTATTTTTTCTCATCCTAAAAATTTTGAATTTGAGTATCTCATTGATTTTTAACAAAAAAAAAAATCTTTAAAAGGGATCCAGTACCCTCCATTAAGTTTAGTTATTTTGAGAATATTTAAATACAAAAACTTAAAGGATTTTCTTTAATGATTTAAGAAATGGGTTGTAAGGTTGAATATAGTTGAACTTATTTAATAAGTAATAAACCCATTTTATATATTTATAAAACCCTAAATCATATAAATAGTTTATGTTGATCACTATAAAGTAGCTATAATGTTCAGCTAAAAAAAATGGAGGTAAAGAAGGAAATATTTCTACCACCAATTATATAAGTGGTTATTATTTAAAAGAAAACACATATAAAATCTCTTTTTTATGAAAAGAAAATCATCTATAGGTGTGACTAATTAAATACAATATAGCTTAAACAAGTTTTGTTCATATTTAAATGGTTAAATGACCCGCTGTAATAACATATGTAACATTTTTAAACCACCCTCATCCATTAGGCTATGCCTCCCTGTAACCCAATAAAAAAGTATAGAAATTAATTTTAGGAGTGTAGCTCAACTGGTCAGTTTCTAGGTCTACTTCCTAGAGGTTACCAGCTCGAGTCTCACTGTGGAAGCATTAAGATTTAATTGAATTTATTGTTTTCTGTTAATAATCCCCTAATTGTTGTGGTGATTTGTTAGTCATATTAGTATTTGAATTGCTCTAGGCCTCTTACCATGTTTTTAGGGAGTGTTGAACATGGAGTTTGTTTTTCTGTTTTCCTTGTAAAAGGCTTATATATAAAGCCAATGTTTATTGAATAAATGATGCTTTTCAACTCTCAAACACAGTGAGTTATTCATTAGTTTCTAGCAAGAGATTTAACAAGTGGTATCAGAGTTTCACAAGGGCCTGATTGAGTGTTCTGAGAAACTGCAGCTTCTTAAGGGAGAAGCAAGAGTGAGTGATCAGAAAAAAAAAGGAGAGAGCGGAGAATCATGACGACAAAGAACATCTTTGTTCAGCCGGCGATTCCATGGTTCGATGGTCATTACGAACATTGGGCTATGCTTATAGATAATTTTCTCAGATCGAAGGAGTATTGGGACTTGATAGAGAATGAGATACCTATAGCAACAGAAGAGGCAACAGAGGTACAACGTAAGATCATTGCAGATCTAAAACTAAAAGATTTAAAGGTAAAGAACTATCTATTCCAAGCTATAGATAGAAATATTATTGAGATCATTCTTAATAAAGAGATTGCGAAGGCCATCTGGAATTTGATGAAAATAAAGTATCAAGGCTCTACGAAGGTGAAATGTACTCAGCTACAGGCTTTGAGAAGGGAGTTTGAGATTTTTGGCATGAAGGGGGGTTAAAAGGTTAATGAATACTTTGCTAGGACACTGACCATTGCAAATAAGATGAAAGCACATGGAGAAAAAATGGAGCAGAGTGTGATCATTGAGAAAATCTTAAGATCGATGACTCTCAAGTTCAATTATGTTGTGTGTTTGATTGAAAAGTCCAATGATCTCTCCACCATGACCATAGATGAGTTTCAAAGCAGCCTGTTATTCCATGAACAGAGGAAGAACATGTTTTAAAAACCATTAATTCAGAGAAGGATAGAGGAAGAGATGAATACAAAGTTGAAGGGAGAGGAAGAGCTCATGGGAATTTTAAAGGAAGAGGTCGAAGTAGGGGTAAGCGACCCTTCAATAAAGCTCTCATGGAATGCTTCAACTGCCACAAATTAGGTCACTTTCAATATGAGTGCCCTCATTTAAGGAACGCTGCAAACTACGTTGAGTTGGATGAAGACAAGGAGATGCTATTAATGTCATATATCAAGATGAATAATTCAACAACAAGGAATAATGTTTGGTTTTTAGACTCTGGGTGTAGTAACCATATGTGTGGTACCAAAAGTTTTTTTTTTTTCAGATCTTGATGAAACGTTCAGGCAGTCATTAAAACTTGGAGACAATTCAAAGATGATGGTGATGAGAAAAGGAAAAATCAGACTTCAAGTGGGTGGCATGACTCAAGTAATCACTGAAGTTTACTTTGCGCCTGAGTTAAAGAATAATCTTTTGAGTGTTGGCCAACTACAAGAAAAAGGTCTCACCATTCTAATTCGAAATGGGATGTGCAACATTTATCATCCAAGGAGGGGATTAATTATGCAGTCCAGAATGTCAGCAAATAGGATGTTCGTTGTGTTGGCTTCAGTGATGCCTCAAGGCACAACATGCTTTCAAATTGTGACTAAAGACAACTTGTATTTGTGGAACTGTTGATTTGAACAGCTTAGTTTCAAGGGATTGAGAACTCTTATCTACAAGAAAATTGTGAGAGGATTACTAATTCCCCAAGCTTCATCAAAGGTGTGTTCTGACTGCCTGGTGGGAAGCAACACTGAGAAGTAATTTCCAACATGAGTTTATGAAGAGCTTTATAACGTCTTTAATTGGTTCATGCTGATATCTGTGGACCCATCAAGCTTGAATCATATAGCCACAAAAGGAACTTATTCAACTTTATTGATGACTATAGTAGGAAGACCCGAGTTTATTTCTTGTTAGAAAAGTCTGAGGTATTTGATGTATTTAAGAAGTTCAAAGCACTTGTTGGAAAAAAAATTGGTAATCTTATTTGCTGTCTACAAACTGATAGAGGTAGAGAATTCACCTCGTTGGAGTTTAATCAGTTTTGTAGTGCAAATGGAATAGCTAAGCAGCTTACTATTTCTTACATACCCCAACAAAACGGGGTGGCAAAGAGGAAAAATTGCACCGTCATGAACATGGTATGTAGCATGCTGTCAGAGAAACAGATTCCTAAAGAGTTTTGGCTTGAAGCTATCAATTGGACGATATATATATATTGAATCAGACTCTAACCTTAGCTGTGAAGGAGGTAACACCTGAAGAGGCCTGGAGTGGTAACAAACCTATTGTGCATTATTTCAAAGTATTTGGATGTGTCGCTCATGTCTATATTCTAGACAATCAAAGATCAAGTTTGGATGATAAAAGTGAGAGATGTATAGGCTATACAATCCAATTTCAAAGAAAGTGGTAATTAGTAGGGATGTGGTATTTGCTGAAGATGACAAATGAGAGTGGGGAAGAAGCAATGATGAGTTGGAAGTTTATGTATTAGAGTGGGGTGATAAGGAAGAAATCAGGAATCAAGATCAATCTGAAGAAGGTGTGAATGCTGAAAATAATGAAGTAGAAGAAAGAGGTTTTAATTCTCCATCTGGTGAATGAAATGAAAAAGGTGGTTTGGATCCAGTTCAAGGGAGGAACAAAAGAGAGCCTTCTTAGATGCAAGATTATGTGCCAGGTGAAGGTTCATCAGAAGAAGATGAGATTGAAATTTTGGTGATGTTCACTGCTTTTGAAAACCTTGTATTTTTTGAAAAAGCTATCGAAAGTTCGAAGTGGAGAGAAGCCATGAAATTGGAGATCAAAGCTATCAAAGAGAATAGGACCTGAGAGTTAACAACATTACCAGAAGGAGTAAAGAAAATAAGGGTGAAATGGGTGTACAAAACCAAGCTTAACGAGAAGGGTGAGGTGGACAAGTTTAAGGCTCGTCTCGTGGCAAAAGGTTACTCATAACAGCATGATATCAATTACAATGAGGTATTTGCTCTGGTGGCCAGATGGGATACTATCAGAGTGGTTCTTGCTCTTGTAGCACAAAAGGGTTGGTGTGTGTATCAATTGGACATGAAAAACACGTTCTTGTATGGAGAATTAAATGAGGTTGCGTTTGTTGATCAACCACAAGGGTTAAAAACAAGAAGGAAGAACACAAGGTTTACAAACTTAGAAGAGCGTTGTACAGACTCAAGCAAGCTCCCCGAGCTTCTTACAGCAGAATTGAAGGGTACTTCATTAAAGAGGGCTTTGAGAAATGCTACTGTGAGCATATATTTTTTATAAAGACTGAAGATGGAGGTAAGATTCTCATTATAAGTCTTTACGTAGATGATTTGATTTTTACTGGAAACAATGAGGACATGTTTGTGAGATTTAAGGAGTCAATGAAGAAGGAATTTTCCATGTCTGATTTTGGCAAAATAAAATATTTTCTTGGTGTAGAAGTCATATAGAATCAGCATGGAATATTTATCAATTAGAAGAAGTATGCATATGAAGTGTTAGAGAGGTTTGGGATGTTGAATAACAACTCGATGAAGATTGTGGTTTTTTCTATGATTTGCTTTTTTTTATGATTGTTTATTTTAATTGTTAGAGCGGACTCTAAGTTATTATTGTAGACAATCTATTGCTAAGTTTGATATCAAAACCGAAGTTGTGGTTTATGAACTTGTGAAGCAACTGAGTTTAATAATTATGACGGATCTACGTTATTAATTTTAGAAAGAACATTCAATCAAATTAAACATAGACTGCAGACAGTTATGTTTTCTTGATTAATCAATTTATCTAGTTCTTAAGGCTGCCATTGAATTAAATTATTAGTGCGAACACTGTGGTTGTTTGATCGTTAGGGTTAGTTATACGACGGATCCATTAACTAACTAATGTTAAGAAAAGATAAATATTCAGAATATAAATTGATGTCTCGTTTCCATGATCAGTTCTGATTTCTGTAACTGAGCGTTTACTTGTGACCAAGGTTTGTTCTCTTGATAATTTTCTAATTTTATTTTATTTTTCTTGATAGTTTTCTGTTTTCTTTTGCTTTAGCCTAGATAACGTTCAAACCCCCTCAAATTGCATATCATCTAGCATAAAAATCTGAACTGAACCTTCCTCGTGGGATCGACCCCTTGCTTGCTCTATACTATCTTGTGTGTTGTTTTTTAAGTTAAGGTAATTAATTTGTGCGACCACGATATCGCAAAAAAAAAATCCTGCTCGGATTAGATACTTGTTCTTGTTGTGCACAGGCTTCAAGGTGTAACAAATTGTAGTTCCATCAGGGAAGCTTCTGAGATTGAGATATTGCTTGTCTATAGTACCTGTTGTGTTGATTTTGGATCATACTAGTATACTAGCAGCGCTTTGTAGCGGGTCAATATTAATTTTTTTAAATATAAAAAATATATTTAGAGTATGAAGAATGTTTTAATAGTGTTATTAAATCTAACCAAGTGCATTAATTTTTAAACCTCAACTCAACTCTTTGCAAGATCAAAGTAACGTGAATCAAGCAACCACGCTAGACCCAGGCGCCTCTGGCATCCATGCTAGCCCTACATTACTTGGGTTTGACACGCAAGTAAATGTGGGTTCGACATAACTTTTTAGCTTTAAAAATAATAAAACAACATAAAAATACAAAAATTTACCCCCATGATTATGGAAAATTAAACAAAAAATAATGTGAAAGAACAAAAATACTCCTATATGCAAAGGTTTTTTTTTCCAAGGCTAAAAATGTATTTTAACTATTTAACAATTTATGAAAAGTCAAAAAACTTGTGGGCAACATGTCTTAATTTTGTTAACATTGGGGGTAGAATAATATTTTTACTATACAAATAATTGTGAAAAGACTACCATATCCCCGCTCAAACTTTTGATGACCAATCAACTTATGCAAAATACTGAAATACCCTAGCAACTAGGGCTTCAATTTTTTCAACCAAATGACAAAATGATAATTTAACTTTATGTGCAAAAAGACAATATTAACCCCATCCCACTCTTTCAGAGCTTTGAAAATCCACTATTCAAGTCTATAGTGTATTATATCTTGGTTTACAGTACACTTGCATAGAGTTGCGAGACCCAAGCGTCATAGGTTTGGCAACCATGCCACACCCAAGCATCTTGGGTCTGACAAACATGTCATACCTACAACACTTTGTTAGACCTAATTTTCTTGGGTCTGACAAACATGCTAGACCTATGTTACTTGGGTCTGACATGTTTGCCAGACCTAAGTAAATGTGGGTTCGACACAGCTTTTCGAATATAAAAATAATAAAACAATATGAAAATACCAAAATGCCCCTTATAATTATAGAAAATTACATTAAAAACAGTGTGAAAGAACAAAAATACTCGTATATGCAAAGCTTATTTTTTATCTTTTCAAAGGCTAAAGATGTATTTTTAACTATTTAATAGTTTGTGAAAGGTCAAAAAAACCTTTGGACAACAGGTCTTAATTTTGCTAATCTTGGGGGTAGAACAATATTTTGTTTCTATGAAAATAAATTTGAAAAGACTACCATACCCCGCTCAAACGTTTAATGACCAATAAGCCTATAAAAAAAAAATACTAAAATACCCCAATAACCAGGGCTTCAACTTTTTCAACCAAAGAGCAAATTTTTAATTTAACTTTTTATGAAAAGACAACATTAGCCCCATCCCAAGCCTTCAGAGCTTGGAAATCCATCGTGCAAGTCTATAGTGGATTGTGTCTTGATCCACAATACACTTCATGCCAAAACCCAAGGTACTTGAGAATGACAAACATGCTTAATTTGACAAACAACAAACATAAAGGATAATTGTGCACTTTTATTGTCAGAAGAGAGAAAAAAAGCATAAATAATCGATCACTAATGACAATCCAACCATTATCTGTCTACATACCACACCATATGAAAGATAGCACGACTGCGCATCTAGTTAGATGATATATATATGGCCACTGAGAAGTGTCATACGCGCCTCATTAATAGCGTGGGCGCCGCCTATATGCTTGGGCATGAGGAATACGTTCTAACATCTTTTTGATTAAAAAATAAAACGTGAAATACTAAAACACCTCCCATGGTCCTCTTAATTACCCAAAATACTTATGTAAAAATACCAAAATATCCCCAAAGGCAAAGGTTTTTTTTTCTTTTCTGAGGCTAAAAGTGTTATTTTACTATATATTGAAATTGAAAAACCTGAAATATCTTTGTCCAATAGCCCACCTTTTTTTATTTTTAAGGCAAAAAAATATTTTTACTGTTAGGAATATTGTGAAAAGCTAAGAAAACATTTGGTTAATAGTTCTAAATTTTGTTAACTCTTGAGGTAAAAGAGTAGTTTTACTGTGCATAAAAATTAAAAAAGACACATACACCCCCAAACAAGTTTTTAATGACAACTAAACCAAATGAAAAGACCCGAACAACTCTAAACCGAAGGCTTAAATTTAAGTCACTAAAGGATAAAAGGATAATTTTATTATTGTAATTTATAGTAATTTGTGTCTATAGCTACACTGAAATCTCAATGCCTTATTTAGAGTATGAGATTGAGATTTGTTTTAAAAAAAAGGAAAAAAAGAGACCAAAATCAATAAATGTTAACTATCAAAACTTACAAAGCAAAATTGTCAATAAAAAAAATGTTTAGAGATGAAACTAAAAAATTATTAAAAAAAATTAAAGTAAACTTGAGATCAGGTTAACCCCACGGCAATGAAAGTGAAAAAAAAAACACAAAGACCAATATAAACAAAATTTAAAAGATAAAATTAAAAATAAATCAAATTTATAAACGGATCTAGAAAATAAATGTTAACGCGTATTAATTTTTGAAACCTGTGACTTGGCCATAAGGCCGTAGCTAACCTTATAGAAGTGAAAAATCAATGAAAAAATTATCAACAAAAAAAAATCAAAGGATTAAATTGAAAAAAAAATACAATAAAAAAACATTCTAAGCAAAACAATACAATAATAAAAAAAATAGAAACCAACCTTGACATAAAAATAAATTTAAATCAAATATTTAGAGATAAAATTAAAAATAAAATTTAATTAATAAAAAAAATATATCAAAAAATTAAAGATCGGATCTAATATGAGTATCAAATGAAAGTAATGACAAAGATGAAATTAAATATAAAAATTAATCAATATAAGATAAAAAATCAAAACATGTAATAAAAATTAATCAATATAAGATAAAAAATCTTGTGATCCTGCCCTGCAAAGCACCCCTTAGTTTCGGGCTTCTGGCGGTCCCATGTCCAGAGCATCCTTGGGCCTTTTGTTTTTGGGCTACACGATGGGAAGTTGAGCGCTTATGCTGAAATCTTGTGCCCTTGTCTTGATAAGAAGCTAAAGCCACAAAAGCATTTAGATCAGGAAGTATCAATGGATGGACCTGACGAGCTCCACATTGCCATGTTCCCATGGCTTGCTTTCGGTCAAATAATCCCATATCTAGAGCTCGCCAAGCTAGTAGCTCAAAGGGGTCACAAGATCTCCTTTATATCTACTCCAAGAAACATCCAACGTTTACCAACTATATATACCTCCAAATTAATTTAACACCGCGAATCAATTTAGTAAGCCTCGCTTTACCCCATGTAGAAAATCTCCCAAACAACGCAGAGGCCACCGCAGACTTGCCTTTCGACAAAATTCCATACCTAAAGGAAGCCTATGACGGACTCCAAGATTCTTTATTTCACTTCTTACATTCTTCTTCGCCA
>Ga0325405_1002437_pt1 | contig 19162 bp, 5 predicted proteins | sample PopdelMetagenome_21_FD_205663 | JGI IMG/M metagenome (GOLD analysis project Ga0325405, IMG submission 205663) | Populus deltoides microbial communities from Bellville, Georgia, United States - Xylem-Control-R2 | ecosystem: Host-associated > Plants > Phyllosphere > Stem > Wood/Secondary xylem...
TTTTCTTGAAAAAAGCAAAGGGAGAAGATGAATCGTAAGCCTCCCACATTAAGTGTTCAAAATATGGAGCACAGTCATACATCATTTTATTTTATTTTTAACCTAACAGTATCTTTGGACCAGCAGTAGATCAAGATTAAATTCCATTCCTACAAGTTTTATATGGGGTATCCACACCCGAACTAGGGCATTCACAAAACCAAGTAATTGTATATTTGGAAGGAGCATAGCCGCCAGTCAATGCAAACCATTGGATAATGATAACATGAATATATATATATATATATATATATATATATATATATATATATATATATATATATATATATAAGTGTATCTTAAGAGGCTACAAGTGGTGTCACATTAGCATTCCTCATGGTAAATGTCTTGTATAAAAAACAAAGTAAAGGTTCGTTGGACAAATCCAAAAACAGAGAGACGGTTGTGGGCTGTGGTGATCTTCCTCTTCCTTGATCACCACCTCTACTTGTCATCGTGGCGGTGGGGGTGGCTGTAACGGCCAAGAACAAGTTATTATCATTAATAAAAAGAGATGGCATATAGGAGAAGACATGGAATTACCAGGACATCAACATTCAAAGAAGAGATTCATCACCCACCAGAACAAGACAACCACCATGAAAACATCAACAAAAATACTAATATCAATGACGACACTTTTCTTATAACATCTTCTTCATCTTCATCTCTGGCTGCTCAGGCTATTAGGGCATCTGCTGCTCATCGTGAATCATCCCTTTCTTCTGCATATGCTGGAGATTCTATCCCTCGGAGATCTAAGGTCTTCTTTATGTCCTTTTTTTTTCGTGTTATCAAGAACCCAATTTCGTTCTTTTGTTTCTGTTTCATTTAGGATTTTTATCTGTCAAAAATGAACATGGATCTCGTCTTATCTGCATCTCTAAATTGATCTTATCAATATATTTTCAATCCATGATTACATACTGAATTGGATTTGATCACTGCTTCAGTTTTGTATCCTTTATTTTTATGCATATTAAATGTTGACAATGAATTTGCAGTTATTCAATAATGTTAGAACGTTGAAGATTTTATAGTATTTTTCGCTAGGATTCAATAAATTTGATATGCTTTTAGTCTCAGCTTTCCTTCTTGGTTTGGCAAAAATTCAGGAATTGATAATATATACTTAGGGTTAGGGGATTTCAAACTAGATAATCATGCCTCCAGAGCCTAAATCTTTGAGTCTTTTTTGACTGGATTTATGCCCTTGTTGGCATGATTGTACATATTGGAGTCTAGAACGATTACTATAGAAAGATGACGGAATTGGTTTGCATGTCTTTGCATTACTAGCTTTATTGCACATTATTCGTACCCTGTTAAATTTGATGAGGCATGATGCCTGAACATCTAGGTGTTTGATGCATACGAGGACAAACCGGGAACAAATGATTCGAAAGGGTTTTGGGGTGTCCTTGCTCGGAAAGCAAAAGCGATTCTCGAGGACGATAATATGTCTCAACAATTTGAAACACCAGAAAGATCAAGGTTCCAGATGCCAGATTCCTCTGCAGGTGGTCAGGTGATTACCAAATTAACATTTGAGTCCCACTTATTGCAGTGAAGAAAATCGGAGAATAAAAGGGCAAGTGTCATCAATTGATTGTTGTAATATTTTACAGTATTCATACCGGACACCTGAGGGCTTTAGGAAAATGGATAATCCTGCAATACGAAAGGGCTTGGATAAGATTACATCTTCCCTTAATCAAATTGGTGACACCTTTGAAAAGGCTTTCGAGGTAAGATGTTTTGCTTCCTTTGCAACTCTAGGCAAACTTATCCATTGTGTTCACTGTACAACCTGTTTTAGTTCCTGATCCTACTTGATGAGCTCATTGATTGCATATCTATATCTTGAGCAAAGCATCTAAAGGGTTTTTCTTTCCCTACTTTCTTCCATTTTTAACCTGTGGACAATCCTCTAACCTGGCCATTGATGTTTAGGTTCCATTTCTATTGCTGAGATTATGGTAGTAAACCCAAGTCTCTATTAAAAATAACGGTTAGCAATTAAATTGAATGTTGTTAATTAGTGATCAGATTTTCTGCGAGAAGGAGAGTTTGAATTGATCCAGTGTCAGATTTTTTTCTACTCCTTTTCTGAAATACTGAATTAATGATTCCAGAAGAACTGATAAAAATAAGTTCTAATGATGCTAACAAGTATGTTTGCAGATTTGCATTTCTGGATGAATCCGTCATACATTTAAAACTTAGCAATTATATAAATTATATTTTTTTGCTTCAATATCTCTACTTATTTTCCAGGAAGGTCGCACTATTGTGGAAAATAAGACAGCAGATATCATCCAAGAAACTCGCAAACTGCAAATAAGGCGAAAAGGTCCCGACGCATACAATCAAAGTCCTGGTGCAAATAGTTCATGGATGCAACAACAGACACAACCTCTGAACCATGAAAATCAACTGAAGGCATCTCGCGACGTAAGGTGGCAACTTTGTATTTGTGGGTCACTGGTTCATGTGGAAAAGTTTTAAATGCATTAATTTGGAAATCGAATAAGATTTAAGCTCTCAACTAACCTATTTAATGCTGCTATGCAGCATGTCACTAAATATGGAGGTCTCTATATACAAGATAGATTATTGTGGCTGTGTGAAGAATATGATTTTTTTTTGGTCCCCATTTGTCGACTTAGATTTTAGCCTATGGCTTGGCCAAAGAAAGGCTATCTGTAATCGCGGTTGTGAACTGACTCGGTTTGCAGCAATTTTAGAATATGTTAAGAACAGGATAGGAATCGTATCATCAGTATTCACTCCAAATTATTCGCTTCAGCAAAAGACAGTTGTGAGCCTATTTTCAATCTCCTAGCTGGTGAAATGAATGATTAGCCTTCTGTTCACAGGTTGCAATGGCTACTGCTGCCAAAGCAAAACTTCTTCTTCGGGAACTAAAAACGGTTAAAGCAGACCTGGCTTTTGCTAAACAAAGATGTTCACAGCTGGAAGAAGAGAATAAAATGCTTCGGGAGAGCCGTGAAAAGGGCAGCAATGTTGACGATGATGATCTGGTAATGCACTCTTGTACTTCATTGTGTTTTTTATCTCACAAGGTTCTCTGTGTAGGACCAATGCATGCTGTTCGACCTAATTTTGTAATCTATGCTCTCTTTGTATTGTTTTCCACTAGCTTCTGTATCTGCAGGATGCTTTGATGAATCTTTCTTCTTTAGCTGTTTTAAACTGGAGAGACAATTGTGACAGTCTATTGATTACTATTTGATTTACATATTTGCTATGGCAGATCCGCCTTCAACTGGAGACACTTTTGGCTGAGAAAGCTCGTCTGGCACATGAGAATTCTGTGTATGCTCGCGAGAACCGCTTTCTGAGAGAGATTGTTGAATACCACCAACTTACAATGCAGGATGTTGTTTATTTGGACGAAGGCAGTGAAGAAGTTACCGAAGTCTATCCCTTTACGAAGATGCTTTCTGTTTCTCCACCTTCGCCCACCTCACCTTCTGACACCACATTAAGTTCACTATTGGAAAAGGAAATCTATCCCGTCCCTGACCTCCCGCAAGAAACACAGGAGGTTTCAGAAAGTGATGTCCCACCAAATGCAGGTAAACCGGCACTCAAGGAAGAAGAAGAAGAAACAGGAAGCGATGCCCCCCAAAGTGCAGGTGTACCTGCACTAAAGGAAGTAGAAGATGCAAGAAGCGGTGCCCCCCCAAGTGCAGGAGTTCCTGCACTCAAGGAAGTAGAAGATACAAGAAGTGATGCCTCCCCAGGTGTTGGTATCCCTGTACTTGAGGAAAAAGAAGAGGAAAAACGAATCCCTTCAAACAAGGAGGAGGAGGAAGAAGAAGAAGAAGAAAAATGTACTTCAAAGTCTGCAGTGCATGAGGAGGAAAAAGCAAAAACACCCTCAGCATCGTATGGCGTAAATAAGTAGTCCTATTCATCTCTGGCATGCGGTAGTCTTGACTCAGATTGGGTTTCTTACCGTTTATCTCTTGGTTGTGTTTGATAAAGCCAAGGTTTTTGGGGGAGATTTTTTTTCTTGGGCAAACATTCTTTAATGTTTTATGAATGTAATTGTTTATGCAATTGCGTATTTGTTATCAAATAAAAAGTCTGATTTTCCTTTTCCAGATAACAAACTTGAAATCAGAAAATTGTTTGATCTATGAAATATTAAAATCAAGTGGTTGCTGTGCTTCATAGGGCTAATGGCTCTCGGCAGGTTAGCAATAATTCTGTGCCCTGTCCCCGTGCGCATGAATGTTCTAAGTATTTATAGTATTGTTTGTTTTTGTATTTTAAAAATATTTTTAAAAGTTTTAAATTTATTTTATTTATTTTATTTTAAATTAATATTTTTTTGATGTTTTTAAATCATTTAGATGTGCTGGTATCAAAAATAATTTTTTAAAAATAAAAAAACATTATTTTAATATATTTCTAAATGAAAAGCACTTTAAAAAGTAACTGTAACTACACTCTTAAACATGCATGAAATGATTTCACCCTAATATGCTATGCGGGCTTTGTCAATTCACCAATTTTGAAGAAAAAAACCAGGTTTTGGCCTAGACAATGAGTTAGTTGGTCTGCCTTAAATGTTGTTGTGTTAATATTTATACAGCGGTATCTATAATTTATTTTAATCAAACTTGGTTTTAATTAAAAAACGGTTAAACCTTCCCTCTCGACTTCATCATATTAATTCAATTCCCACTTAATTTAAAATATGCACTTTAAGTTGGTGAGGAAAAAAAATCATTATAATGATAATAGCACATTGAAGCTTTAGTCAATTTCAATAATGGCATACTTCAAATTTTAAATTCACAATCAAAATTATTCTTATTTCATTAAGCGCATACTTCAAGTTTTAGTAATAATTGTGTTTTTCCCTCTCCACTCACAAACCTTAACATTGACTTCTAAAGATATTTTAATCTTTTTATATGAAACATTTATTATTATTAAATTATCCAAAAATAAATAAGTCTTCTCCTTTCTTGATTATACAATAAAATAATCAAAATACTTTTAGAAACAAAAAATTTAAATCTAGTGTCTTGGGGCATTTTTATATTTTTATAATGGTATTTCTATTATTATAATATCAACTAAGGAGCAATTTGATATTTGACTAAATATAAAAAATAATAAACAATTAAAATGCATAATAAAATAACAAAAATACTCTTAAAAACAAAAGATTTAAACTTAAAAATAGCTTTTTTGTCTTTTCATAATAGTTTTTGAGTGATTATTAAATCAGCTCAATAGCAATTTGACATTTAAATAAATAAATTTTTTTTAAAAAATAGACACATGCGAGGCACCTAAAGGTCAGGTGGGAGACGCATATACCCTTCAGATGGCGCATATGGAGTCTCATGGTCTCCAAAAATGTCAATCCATCATGTTGTTGTAAGTGTCACCATATCATGTTCTCTTTAGAGTGGCACATGTCGTCATTGGTGGTTCGGCTAGTCGTTGATTGACTTTTTTTTCTTTTTTTTTTCCCTTGAAAATTATAGCTTTACCCTCTTTATTGTAGATATTTCAACTTTAATCCTTATTTTTTTTATTTTTAATTTTTATTCTTGGCCTTTTTGTATAAGTTTTCTTTGTTTGCAATTTTGTCCACAAATTCCAATTTGACGAATTGTTTTTTCCAAGTTAGTTCTTATTCTTTGGTTTTAAATTTTTTTCCTTTGTTATTTTCTAAAAATTTTATTAGTTTTCAATTTCATTCTTGAATCCAAATTTATGGTATTATATTTTTAAATTGTCCTTATTATTTTGATTTCTAATATTTTTTGGCCTTGTTATAAAAGTTTAATTTATTTTCAATTACATCATTCGATCTAAATTTATGATATATTATTTTTACTAATTTGGTCCTTCTTTTTATTTTTTTCTTTTTTTAAGTGATTTTTCTTTTCAATTTCAACCTTCAATTAAAATTTTATTTTTATTTTTTATGTCAATTTTAATCCTTATTCTTTTGATTTTTGTTTTGTTCCTTTTGCTAAATTGTTTTTTCTTTTCAATTTCACCATTCAACCCAATATAAAATTTATTTTGTATTTCATTTTTGATCCTCATTCTTTTAATCATTATTTTTATAATTCTTTTGTATAATTAAAATTATTTTTTAGGAATTGGGTTTATGGTTTTTCAAATAAGATATTTTGGATCTAATGACCTGGATCACGAGTTTAAAAAGTTAACAAGGGTTAATATTTATTTTTTAAAATAAATCAGCTTTATAATTCTCTTTATTCATTTTTTTAGGTTATTTCAATCTCATAATTTAGGCCACAAATTTGACAGGATATCCTGAATTGACTCAACCTTTATTACTGGGGTTACAGGTTTTTTGTGTTAACTCATATTTGGATTGACTAGGACTAGTTTTTCTTATGTTCTTTTTTCATCCCGTTTTATTCTTCCGTATTTAATGGGCTATAAATTGAGTTGTATCGTTTGTTTTTTTAAAAAAAAAAACTTTTCTCAAATTATCCTAATTAATTTTCTTTTTAAAATTTTATTCATCTACTGTTATTTTTTATTTTTATTTTTATTTTAATTAAAATAAAATTAATTTATTAATTCAATCGGTCTAAAAACCTAGCCTCAACTTTTTTCTTTTGCGATCACCCGGGAAAAAAAAAAAAACTCTTTTACACGCTTTACCTTCAAAAAAAAAAATGGAGTTAATTTTGAGAGTGTTGGAACAGCTTCACAGATTGCCTTGCGTAGAACCAACCATTGAAGTTTCCTTGCAATCATCGACATACCCTTGCTTTCTTATTATCCCAGAATTTCTGATTGCATTTTGCACTAACCAGAACTTGCCTTCTAATACTAGTTCATGAAGTAATGTTTGTGGCAACCACCTCCAACAAGTCTAGACCGACTCAGAGACTCATTTCATCCTCCAAAAAGGCATGGCAGCATGCACCAGTTACGCAGGGATTCAATTTTTGCCAGAACTTCAAGGCAGCTTTTACAGACATGAAAGAATACCATAGATTAAGCATTAAGAAAAAAAAATATTGAGATAGTACTTTCACTTCTTGCACACAGTCGCGGCTGCTGACTGGCAGGACACGAGATAGAGATGGTGCAAGGCCAACGTAAGCCACCAACACGAAGCAGGAAGCTAAACACTCCAAACTAGACACCGACCAGGTTCCTATGTTTATAAATAAGCCCAAGCGCTCCAAATAGTAAACGCATAAATCCATTCCTTGAGGATTAAAGAGTATATACAATTTTCAGAAAATAACAAGGAAAACTTTCATTGACAGCAAATGAAAATGATATGTGTATATATATATATATTGTTAATCATTTGAGGAACTGTGTCTTCAAAAGCCATTAGATACATTCATCCTTCCCCGATACAACAAAAGAACGGGCAGCCAATTCAAGTTCCACTAATCTTTGGTTTGATTTTCTTGGGTAAGTAACCACTGAACAAGCCAGAGCCAAATACAGTCACATATACGTGTATGGATGAGATGATGATCAGGAAAAGGCAGTTTTCGGTATGTGTTTGGAGCTCCCAAGCAGAAAAACTCGCTGGTCTCTACATTAGACACCTCTAGAATATCTGGAATAATAAACTAGTTGAGCCATCACTGAACGATCTGAGATCTGCAGGTTTGACCAAAGCCCTGCACAAGGGGCACGTCCCTTCCCTCTCAAACCTGTAAACCGACTCTCAGTTCAGATAAAACACAAATGAATCAACTACTGCTGGCTAACTGATTTCAGCAAGAGCAAATTATGTTCAAATAACAAACAGAAAATGAAATGCTGGTTGTATTAGGTCATATAAACTGACCATTCTGATACACAATCCTCGCAAAATATGTGTTTACATCGAAGTAGTATAGGCGCGTGCATCTTTTCCTGGCATATGGCACACAGATCTCCTGCTGCATTGACCTGCATTACAGCATTGATGACTTAGAATGCATGGAAAACTATCCCATGTACTTGTCAAGAACCACTAATGAAATCTAGAGAGAATGAGAGCTGAACATGTCGAAGTTTCTGCACACAATGAGTCAGAGACCAATCGTCGAACAATTTTCTATGTGACATCTCATTACACGTACGAGAAAAGAAGGATCATGAAAGATTAAAAAAATGTGTACACAGTAAGTTAAAGAGCAATTATTTTGTTAATGCCACAAAATAATCACAAATCCATTGTATTAATCTGAGGAAATGATGAAACACAAGATATAGAATTATTCATCTCAAAGCTATTATTGGATCATAAAGCAGGTTTGCTATTGTATAAAAAGGCGCCAACTATTTGCAATCAAACAGCTAGGAAAAGTGAGAAAGCTCCTGTTTTCAGCTTATTCCTCCCCGACATGCAGTGGCAGAGCTAAGAGTTTTTCTATGGGAGGGAAAATAAATTAAAAGAAAAGAGATGTCTACCAGGCCTTGTAAAAATAGAATTATAATTATGTGCATAAAAGGAAAACCTGTAAATCCCTAAACAATTTTATGAAAAAGCATAAAAAAAATAACATGTAGGACATAAAATTGAACTATCTTAGGTTTTGGGTGAAAGAGAATAATTATATATTTCATGTTCTTGGCTTTAATTAAACAATTAGTAAATGGGACTCAACTATGCACAAAAAGTGTACAATATAAACTATAAGAGATCAAGGAAAAGGGAGTAGGGGGAGAGTGGGTATCATTAAAATGAAGAGGGGTGGACTATTGGTGATGTGGCATTTTATTAATGGAAATATTGAAACTGCAAGACTTTTTAGGGTCTTAGTTAATTACCCGTCTTAGGCTGATCTATCGATGCACTTTCTAGTGATGGCTCTCTCTTCTATTATTTTTTCTTCTTCTTTTCATTTTGCCACAGTATAAACATGGGTTCTTTATTTCATCAAAACATAAATGAATGTGGACTATTTACTATATCTTTGGGTCCTATGAAAACCCCCAAAAGAAGGAAACCATATAACTGCAGATTTACACCTAGATATGTGCAAATGTTCCAAGAGGGGTCCTGATCTAAGAGAAAAGAGAAATCAACAGTACCTGCTCTGATGTTGCATATGCCCCATAGTGCACCTCTTTACGTGATAATGCCTTCAAAGCAGCACAGAAAGATTGTACCTGCAATTTACCAACCAAAATGAGAGTGATTGGAGAAATGATAACACAGGCTAAGAAGGGACAGGCCATTCAGCTTGCTCAATATTTTCCATACAAAATGTAGGCAAAAGGAGGCAACAGATGCAGGAAACAAAAACAATAAAATCACGAAACTTAAACCTTCTCAACAACAGATGTGAGCTTGAAAGTTAGATACAACCCAGTCATGAGTGACGAAAAGAGGCTGCCATATTCTTTGTTCAAAAAGAAACGATACCAGACTGGTGTAGGCAATAAGGCACGGTACAGCAGCATCAGGTACTCAACCAAAGTAAGCATTTGACCCTAGAAAAAATTATCATGGTCAGAAAATAAGGTAAAATAATAAATGCTCAGGTATATGCCAAAAACTTCTTGAAGAGAATGACAGAAAGAAAGTTGATTGAGACCTCCGTCCGATTAGTAGACATGCCAAACCCCAACCAGCTTCAATATTCAGATCTTTTTAAAAGAAATCAAAACTGACATGGAGAAATTTCTTCCATATTCTAGGCATAATAATGTTTGTTGCATTATTTTATTAATGGTTAAGATTTTTAGATTTCGAAGAGTTTAATGAGTCTAAAACGCAGTTTGATAAATCAAACATAACTTTTAATCCAACCGTTATCGAACTGAAATTTTAACAAAAGATTTTGAAGGCCCTGTTTCTTGCAAGGTTAATATTTCATGATGATTGGAAATCGAGAAGGGCTTCAAATAAGGCTCGGAAGTTACCGTGCGGGATTGTCTCTATTTACCTTGTAGCATTTGGATTCTTTGTCCCATTTAGATCGAGACTTTTAATTTAACTAGCACTTTAATATTTAAAAATCCTAATGCTAGATGGATTCATAAGTTTTAATTAGTAATCTTACCTATAAAAGATTTTAGTTTTAATTAGGAATCATTTCCCATAAAAGATTTTGGGAATAATATAAATAGGAGTGTCTAGTTTATTTTGAGAAGAAAATTATTATTCAGATTTTAATAAAATATCAGTGAGTTTTTTCTAAATTTCTCTACAACTTAGGTCTATAACCTTAGGGCTTGAGAACCCTAGCTTCTATCAATGTTATACGCTGCGTCAAAAACCCAAACCGAACATACATTCTATATGATATCTCACCTGTTTACGATAATTTCGGCCTCTGCTGTTCTTGTAAGAAATTAACAGAATACATTTGAATACCATTGCTGCCTGCCGGACCAAAGTATCTGGAAAAGAAAAACAATAAAAAGAAGAAAATAATTGCACACTAATTAAAGGGGTTCAAAACATTCCATCCACATGAGAACATAATAGGAAACTGCACTTAATTAAGGGGAACAACTTTTGAGGAAGTCATGAGAAATAATTGATATTCCTAAGGGCTGAGAGAGGTCCTCTGCGTGTAGGTGTTTTTCTACATATTCCATGCAAAAATTAACAAATGCATGAGGTATGAAATAAAGTGCCATCACTACATTTTTAGGCTTTATTTTTTACAACATTACAGCATAAAGTGCATCTTTAGTCAATCAGAAGTAGAGAAATATGTCAATAACTTGCAAACAGTAACTTACCATTCACCATGATGATGAAAATAGCATGCCAGAAAGGAGGTATAGATTTGGGGGGAAGCATAATTAATGGGTACAGAAGATCATCATTTTGATACCACCAGTAAACACCAACCACATGAATCGCGAATGCAAGAGAGATGCCAACAAGCATAGAGACTTTCCTCTCACCCTGCAGAGGCCAACAGTTGCTAAGCTCAAAAATCATAATCTAATCCAACTAAGAGATGCTCGAATTCTCACAAAGCACAAGTCCCTATAGAAAAAGCTCAGAAAATGTTCAGTAAGAATTAAGTACCTTCAGAGCTGTTTGTTTTCGTAGAATATCATTAGACTTGAACATGACAACAGCAATCCAAATTGTAACAAAGAAACCTGCAAGTCCTTGTATATAGAGCAATGTCACAAAAATTTTAAAAATTAAAAGTAAGAAGTAAAAACTTAAGGAAAAAAGACTAGAATTCAACATGCTCAAAATTCTGTAAGAATTGTTTCCTCTAAAAAAAGTCAAGAGACAAACAACTAGTGATGTGATTAGCGAGCAGCAATCCATATTCTTTGGTTTTGGTCTTTTGTGAATGAAAATTTTATTTTCCTTTTTTTCCTACCATAAGAAATCATGAAAAAAATATGCCAGTTTAAACTTATTATTGAATTGGGCAATGAACAGGTAATAGACAGATTTTTGTTTTGTGGTGGAAAAGCTTACTTCAAGAACGTTCATTTCTCAAGAGCACTCCAAATTCAACCATGGTTTTAAGTGTTGGATTATCTTCCTCTTATTTTCAATCCCTGGATTTTGTGTTGTGTCCTCTTAATTTTCAATCCCCCTCCTCTTGTTCTTACTTTCTATAATTCTTTGTTTGGTTAACAAAAGTTCTGGAGTCAGATCATCTGCCTAATCTAGAGGATCTTAAAACAAATAAGCACCAATCCGCCCTACAAGTACAAGGAACAGTTGGAGAAAAATGGATGATGACATTCGAGATGAAAGGAATAGAATATAGTTAAAGAAAAAAAAGACCAGTATTCACATGCATTTACACACAGAATGAAGGTGAGGCTGTTGTTAGAATATCAAGGGTGACAAGAATTGAAATGGTGGTCATTCTATAAATCAACAATGAATTACTCTAAAGCATAACAAACTAGCAAGTTAGCACCATAGACATTTCTTCTCTAGTTAAAATCTTCAGTCTTAATGCCTGAGAAGTATGAAACATGAGACAGTAAAGAGTTCAGTTGAAGAGGATTGAGATTTATTCAACTGAGATGTAATTAGATTGAAACAAAAAATGAGGTTTGCAACATTGATGCAGCTTTTTGCTTCCTAGAGACCATCCCTGTCCTTTTGTTCTTTGCTTTAAAGAACTTTCTAAAAATAACATTAATTAAAAACTAAATACCCAGGCAATTGGTAAAGCTGACCATTCCAACCAAAAATCCCTGATTAATTTACATTCCATCTCTGATGAAAGTATGCAGCCTAAACAAATTATCTATTCACTGACAGCTGTAGAAAAAAACATACCATGCTCCCAATTCGAATCACTAAAACAAAATATGGTTCCCCTGCATGCTTCACGTGTTCAGTAATTTGTACGAGATTTTAGGGAATCCAAAGCTGTTCATGATTAAAACACCACAATATCAACCCAAGAAGAATCCACCCAATATCATAGAAATGTAATCTAATCCAGCTCCATGGAATGATAAATCTACAGCTCCAATTAAGAAGGTCAATTCTTTAAGATCTCTCTCTTTCAACCATATTTTAATATTTGACTTTCTTCCTCCCACTCCTAGTCCCTGTACTTAAGTTTTTCTTCCCTTCTCCCATCCTCTCCTCTCACAATGACTTCCTATAATTCTTCATTTGGTTAACACTAGGTAATGGATAGGATCAACTACCTAATCCAATCATCACCTCAAAACAGCAAAAAGCCAATTGCATACAAAGGACCAGGGCCAATTGGAGAAAGAAATTTGAGATGAAAAGAAAAGAACATACAAAATTTGGTAAGCCAAATGAATCTATTTGACCTTACAGCAAGATTCACAAACATGCAAATTTAGATTTCAACATCTGGTGAGAGTGTGTGAAACTGTTTTGTGAAGAGCAGTGATGACAAGGATGAAAAACGACGTTATTTTGTACATGGATAATCGATCACTCTGAAGAGCAAGATACTGACAGGTCAGTGCAATAGAAATGTTCTTTTCTAGTTAAAAGATTCATCACAAATTACATGAGAATGTAACATGGAGGAATTCAGTGGAAAAGAGTTGAGTCATAATCAGAAACAAAAAGAGTAGTTAGCAACACCCAGGCAGTAATGGCAAGCAAAACAAAATAAATAACCTCCAGAAAACCACCAGTGCTGTTTTTTTATTTGCTTCATAAAAACTCGCTCAAACACATGCTGATTGACCAGGAAACCATTTGCGAGCTACTCATCCCTCCAAAATAACCATAGACTGATATCCATTCCATCTTAGTGGAAGTCTTCCAGTACATAAACAATATATCTATTCACTAACAGTTTTTGCCAAGAATATGGTAGGAATTGCTTATCCAAAATATGGTTCCTCCACATGCTTCAAGCGTCCAGTTTTTTTTACATTATTGAATTCCACTCTAGAAATTTTAAAAAATAATTATAATAAAAGGCCAAACCACTGATTTTAAGATAATAGAGCAATATACAAAAAATACCTTGCAAATGCTGGCGAATGAAGACAACCAATAGAAGCAAAGAAAAAGGAAGCACTTGCTCAATCCACCTGGCAGCTTGCTGGATATCATATCTCTGGTATGTTGAATCCCTCCCATTACCCCCAGCCCCATCAGCAGCTTCCCCATCCCCACCCGCACTCGAACTCTGATGACTACCGGCACCACCAGTGGCATCTCCCCCTCCTCCTTCATGATCACTTCTCAAATCACCCTGAAGAACATCTGCACCCATCGTTTGCTGCTGTCCCAACACCTCATTCTGCCCTCCACCAACTTGCCCCACAACCAATCCACCAGAACCATCCCTGTCATGTTCATGTTCATGTTCCCCCGACCCAATTATCCTAATCGCAACCTCCCCATTATTAGAGACCACCGCAGCCGACGAACCATCAAGTCTAGTAGAACCAAGTCCTCCTCCACCAGGAATCAAAGACTCTGTTTCTTGGTGAGATGAACGAGTAGTTCTTAACAGACCAGAATACTCTAATAAAAGAGAAATAGACGCTTGAAGAATACTAGAAGCTGATAACATTCCATATCTCCTCGACGAAGAAGGTGAAGAATTGTTACTGCTATTACTATTTCCTCCGCCTCTGCCTCTGTACGGATCAGAAATATTCCCTGACCCTTCCATTATCGTATCAGCAGTAGATGATGCCCTAGCCCTAACCATCACATATATTTTATATTATTATCACCCTGTCAAGTTAAGAAATTAACAACAAAAATTGATCGAAATTGTAGAGAAGAGGACAAGGGAATAACACTACCTACGAAAGCGAAACTCCGTCGAGGAAGAGAAAAGGGGGTTAGAAATAAGGAGGATATGAGATTCGAGGTGGCATTCGAGAAACCCTAACCCTAATAAATATGGGGGGTTGAAGGGAGGTCAATGAACGAAGAGAAAAGGAAAAGGTCAACGACAAAGAAAGCGTCGTAACTTGACTATTGTATCGCCATTAAAGGGAGAATCGATCAAACAATCAATCGGATTTTTCTTCTTCTTCTTTATCGGGAACAAAATTGAATAAACAAAAAGAAAGCAGGTTTTTAATTTATTTATTTTCCCTCTTCCTCCCTTCTCTTGTTTCTCTCTCTATGCTGATGGTGATGCATACACAGAGAGGAGTGGGGGAGGGGGAGAGAGAAAATGGAGTTGGGCAAATACGACAAAGGAATTGTTGCTGATAGCTAAAGGAGGAGTAGGGTTGGTATTTTCTTTCATTTTTTATTCAATGATAATGATTTGATTCTCGTTAAATATATTTGGTAGTGTGATAATAGTTATAATTTTAATTTTAAAAAAGTTATTTTATAAAAAATATTTTTAGTTAAGATTGGTTTGGAAAAATATATATTTGGTTAAAATTATAATTGAAATTAAAATTAAACAAAAAATAATTTAATGTGTTTGATTAAAAATGATTTTCAAATTGAGGTTATAAAATAACTAAAAAAGACATATATTAATATTAATAGTTTTAAATTAAAATATTATACGTTTAACTACTATTATCACATCATGAAATAAACAATACTTTATATAAAATATTTTTTTATTATTTCATTAAACTATTTGCAATTCTCTCACGTATGAAATCCATCTGACAATAACTATAGTTTCTATGGCTTCCTGAGAGTGCAACAACATCTGAGATATATTTTGCAAATTCTGCAAATGCTACGTTATCTTACGATCACCTTCTAATATAATTATGTAGTGTCATTAAATAATGGTAAACCCTAGTTTCTCAAATAAAACACAATATCTGAGATATACTTTTGGATTTTTTTTTACTGGGTCAGACCTAAACACCGGGCATTTAGGTTTGGGTTGGACCCGGTCCGGCCATGAACAGTGGAGCATGCAGAAGACGAAGGTGAAGGTGAAGGAAAAGGAGAAGGGAAAGAGAAAGAGGAGTGACTGGCGGTGGAAACGACAGAGATCGGTGGTGAGCTGAGGGAGTTACTGTCCATTGTGCTCTGTTTCTGGTCTTCTTCCTTGGACAGTGGTGAATGCAGAATACGAAGGAGAATGAGAAGGGGAAGAGGAAGAGGAAGAGCAATGGCTGGCGGTGGAAACGGTGGAGGCTGGTGGTGAGATGCTTTTCGCTGTTCACGTGAACAGTGGAGAATACATTAGACGAAGGAGAAAACGAAGGGGAAGGAGAATGGGAAGGGGAAGGGGAAGAGGAAGAGCGGTGGCTGGCAGTGAGCTGAGGGAGCTGCTCTCCATTGTGCTCTGTTTATGTTCCAGCTGCCGCCTTCTTCTTTTTCTTTGGCGCCTCTGTAAAATACTGTGTTTATAAACACAGTTGCAATAAACAGGAAACGTAGCATTGCGAAAAGCATGCAGTTTCTACTTCACCAAAACTGAGTTTTGAACACAGATAATGGTGGGGCCCATACATGAAAATTGCAACTCGTTTTGTAACCAACCAATATGTTGCAACTGTTAGACAAAAATGTTGCCGCAAACGTTGAGCCAAACATGTTCGTAATAAGGTGTCCGCTTCACGATATATTTCCTCGGTAGATAGTCATGGGTCAGAATATGTTTCTTTTCAATAAAAACATTTAAACGTTGCTAATCTATTTTAATCCCTAAAGTTAAGAAATACATGCAGTTAAAGAATTTGATAAATGTGTTCTAGAAAAATCTTGGATATTTTAAACTTAATTGTATGGCATTAATATTTATTATATAAAAAAGTAATAATTTTAATCTCTTTGAAAACACTAATTTTCTCGTAAAAACATTCTTTTTCTTATTAATATCTTTAATTTAAAAAGAAAATCTAAAGATTATTTATAAATTTTTTATTTGATTAATATAAACTAATTTAGAAGGGGAATTCATTCATGCCCTCCTCACAAAATATTGTTCATTTTAACTGTGCTTTTCTTTAAGATTTTTTTTAAAATTTTATTTTTTGATATTAAATTTATTTATTCTAGTCTCATAACTTGGTTGTGGGCTAGGAAATTTAACTAGGTTTTTTTTATTTGTTTTTTTAGTTGTTTTGTTTTTCAATTTCATCCTCCAATATTTGATTGATTTGAAATTGGGCTTCGTAATTTTTTTTAGTTTACTTTCTATGAAATTATCTTGGTCTCATTACTGGGATCACGGGTTTAGAAGTTAACCTAAGTTGACTTAGGTTATTTTTCTTATCTTTTTTAATTTTATCCTTCAACATTGAGTTTGTTTATCCCGGTCTCAAGACTCGGGTCGTGGATTTGGCCGATTAACTCAGATTTTTTTTCATCTTTTTAGTTGATTTTTTTTTCCAATTTCATTCTTCAACATTTCATTGATTTGGAATTAGGCTTTATATATTTTTTATTTACTTTCTATAAGATTATTTCGGTCTCATTATCCTGGGTCATAAGTTTGATGGGGTAACCCGGGTTGACTCATGTCATTTATTTTTTATTTTTTAAAATTATTCTTTAAAATTTTATCCTTCAACATTAGGTTAATTGGAAATTGATCCTTATAATTTGTTTCGAATTGCTTTCTACGGGGATATCCCAATCACATGACATGGGTTACATATTTGATAGTTTAACCTGAGTTGACTTGAGTTGTTTGTTTTTGGTTTTTTTTTTAATCTCATCCTTTAATATTGGGTTGATAGAGAATTGAGTCTCATAATTTATCTTCATTTGCTTTTTATAGGGTTATCCTAGTCTCATGATACTTGTCGCAAATTTGGCAAGTTAACCCAAGTTAATCGAGGTTGATTCAATATGTTTTTTATCTCAATATTTTTTTTTAAATAGTCTTAAATTTTTTTTAGTCAAACTATATTTTTAACAATCATTCGGGTTATCTTTGGACCATTAAAGTTAAGTCAACCCAACACGGTTAAATGTTTTTATATTAGAAAGAATATTAGCAACATGTAGACATTGATTTACAATAAAAAAAATTGATTTGACCCGCAATGTTGCATCGGTGATCTAGTAAAAACTAAAAGTACTTAAAATACATAAAAAAAATTATGATAATCTAAAATAAAGATAAAAAAAAATACATATTTAACTAAACTCCTATCTCATCTATATGCTAAATTATTTTTAAAACATTTCACCATAATAGTTGTCCTTGGACACCATTTTGTCACTATTCCAATAGAAAATTTCAATTCTAAAATAATAGCACTATAATAACATAGTTTTCAAATCCGATTCAAAAGTCGACTCAAGGTAAATTTTGAGTCAGAGGTCAAGTGGGTTGACCCAAATCAACTTTTTTTTTTATAAACATATAAAAATAACATCACTTTGAAAAGAAAAAAACAGAGGTTAAAGGGTTTTGAATGGGTTTCCCTAAGGCTAACTAGGTTGTGGATCAATCTTTTTTTTCTACATGATCGTATCGAGTCAATCCTCTCCCTATTTCTATTGAAACCTAACTCGGCCTAAGCCCCAGATCACTCGGTTCACTAGTCAAATTGTTGAGTCGGGTCAGGTTTTTAAATAAGTGATATATCAGGTTATCTCAATCTTATTACCTCGATTAACCTATTTTTTTTTATTTTATAAATATGTAAAAAAGACATTGTGTTTTTTTTTAAGAAAAGAAAAAGGTCAATAGGTCTTTACTAGGTTTTCCTAGGGCTAATTGGTTGTTTACTCGAGTTATTAGATTTTTATTCTTTCATTAAAATGCACTTGTAACACCTAAATATTTTACGAGAAATTTAGCATGGACCAAAACATAGTGCAAGCCCCTATCTAATAAATAACTAATGCTCCATTATCAATGGATAACTGAGGGAGGGTAAAATTGAGAATGTAAGTTGCATCACAAAACTTTTGATTGTGATTGATTAAAGACTTGTTTTGTTTGGGTTGCTTGTTGGGGTATTTTTACTTATTAATATCATTTTAAAAAAATAATATTCAAATAACAAAAGTAGAAAGAAATTAGCAAAATATCACAGTTTGTTATATGTCATGACTGAGAACACAATATTTAAAGTTGTGGCTAGTTAGAAATGCGGTATTTCAAGAAAATTATTAAATGAGCGGACATAAATTACAATAAGGAGAGAGGAGAAAAGGAAAAAAGAAAGATATCTCAAAGGCACATCAAAGCTTCAATTACGACACCTCTAAACTATAAAAAAGATCTTGACGAGATAAATTCAATGACACTAAGAAAAGGTCACTAATGATGATTGGAATGGGGCATACTATTCATCCAAATGCAAGTGAGCAACTACAATGAGGAGATATGAGAGAGAGAAAAGAAAGAAATAAGGAAATAATAAAATAAAAAGACCACGAAGATACATAGAATATTCAATTATGACATCTCTGGTACTATAAAAAAGATTTTAAGGAGATGAATTCAACAACACTAAAAAAGGTCACCAATAATGACCGGAGTAAGTCATATGCAACGAGTAAATCACTTGTCTTTGGACAAAGAGTGTTCTACTTGTCGAGTGTGACCTAGTCAAGTCATTGTTGGTGACCTTACTTGATGTTGTTGGATATGTCCTGCCACGATTTTTTATGATACTGGCTGTGTCGTAATATGAGCTTTAGTATGTCTCCAAGGTCTATTTTTTTTCTCTCTCTTTCATCTTTTTTTATTGTAAGTGCTCACTTGCCTTTGTACAGGGA
>Ga0325405_1002440_pt1 | contig 19151 bp, 13 predicted proteins | sample PopdelMetagenome_21_FD_205663 | JGI IMG/M metagenome (GOLD analysis project Ga0325405, IMG submission 205663) | Populus deltoides microbial communities from Bellville, Georgia, United States - Xylem-Control-R2 | ecosystem: Host-associated > Plants > Phyllosphere > Stem > Wood/Secondary xylem...
TTTCCTCATCCTTAACTACAAGTTCTTTTCTTCAAACTTATTCAATTTCTTTCTTAATTACTACTGTTTTACACTTGTCACTTTTCATATCTTCCACTTGGGTAGGTCACCCATTACAATGAGACCATTCTTCTCTTTTTTCACTTGGGTAGGTCACCCATTATAATGAGACCACTTTACACACATTTTCTTTGATTTTGGTTAAAGGAGGTCTGTGAAACCCTAGAAAATTTATAATTTAACTATGCAGATGTATAACCTACCATGTAAATGTAAGACTGAAAGTGATATATACTGGTTCATATCAAGAATTCAGATTCAACAATTGATCATGCTTTATCATAATAAGGATAATAATCAACATATATATTATCAAGAAGCACATGATCCAATTCATATTAACAAATCAAATATTTATAATATTTCTCATGCATATAGAAAATTATCCACTCACCTGACTCGAAATCAAACGGTAGTCAAAAGCAAATACCGAAAGAAATCCTACTAATGTCCCACCGGTAGAACATCAGGATTATCTGAATACAAAGGAGACATATTCAAAAACGACTTGAAAGAACATATAACCTATTTAATACACTTAACTAAGGGTCAATTCCATAACCCTATATGTTTTTAAACTAAATTAGTCATTTTTCCTAAAAACCAAAAAATTAACGATTTTCCCGAAATCTAATCCATAATAAAACAAATAATAAGACTTGATAATAATTCACTAAATAACCCTCAATTATTCATCAAACAAATCTGAAAAATTTAATATTACAGCTGGGGACTAATCTGTAATTTATCATATTTTTAAGGGTCAAATTGTAACTTTGTCAAATTGAAGGACCAAACTAAAAATATCATAAATTCATGAATATAGTGGAATTAAGTCCATAATTCATCCTCATTTCTGTCCAGAATCTCTAATTATGCTCCAGGGACCATTTTGGAATTTTTTCAAATTTTTAGGGTCAAATTGTAATTTTTGTCAAATAGGAGGACTAAATTGAAAGTGTTAAAATTTCATAACTATACTGGAATTCTGCCCTTAATTCATATTTTATTCTGTTCAGAATCTCGGAATATGCTCCAGGGACCAATCTGTAATTTTTCAAAGTTTGGGGACTAAACTGTAATTTTCACAAATTGAGGGACCAAACCGAAATTTTGTCATCTTCAACCTCAAACCCAGAATTGCAACAGAAAACCTACTGTTCTTTCCAGATTTCTAACTCAAAATTCACCATTTACACAAATCATAACTCAAAATCATCATCTTTACCTCCAATCTTCTATAATCAATTAAATAATTCATTACCCACAACAATCAACCCTATAACATTCAAATTAATTCATTAATAAACCCAAAACACAATCTTCAAAACCCTAACATTCAACCAAAACAGAAATTTAAAGCTTAAAGAACACATATTTATAAATAATCTTACCTTTAAACTTATTTTCTTCAATTCTCTTCTATTTCCCTTATCTTTCCCTCTTTTCTCTTCTTCTTCTTCTTTCCCTTTTCTTCTCTTTTCCCGGTTTTTCACTCTTAATTGCATATCTTTCTTTCTTTTTCTTTTTTTTCTATTTATATTTATCCACTCTTTGTTTAATTACTACAATACCCTGAATTCATTTATTTCTACATCTAAGTCTTCAAGGGCTTTGTAGCCTTTTCCTACCCATTTACTTTCAAAACATTACAGGTGAGGTTCCAGGATATGATTTATATTATTCTCTAACAAACAATCATGTCATCCAGTGCATTGCACCAACTGTTCACCTCTCATAATGGTTCAAGTCAGTAATGCTCTTTTGGTAGCTTTATGTGCTACTGATGCAGCTGCTATTGAAAATCACACTCATTTGTTACCACATCATGCCCTCCAGCTCATTGCACCATCTGTTCACCTCTCAAAAATATATGTATAACTGGACAATGCATTTGACGCTAGGGTAACTAATCATCAGCCAATTGATTTTTATGGGAAGAAAGAAATTAGCAAGTGGATTAACTCTGAGGCACTTAAGGTTTGATGTGCTGATAAATCATCAGCTTGCTGTAAAAATCTCATGATCACCTCCTCGATGCTAATTCTGTAAGGCATGTGAAATGTTTCATCCTTAACCTGTTAAGGAACAAGTACTGCGATTCATGGCTATCTATATTTTATGATTGAGATGGTTTATTTTAAAGATTTTCCTGGTTCGGAGGTAAAGTGTCACTTTCGAGCTTTTCTGCCATGATAAATGTCTCTCTTTCTGTTTGAATGATTACATAACGTTGAGATGGAGTTCCTAGTACTCCAAGTCCAAAAAGGACTTGTATTCCTATGTAGGAAAATACTAATGGTCCTATCTAGGATAAAACTCCTTATTCTTTAGGAACAATAAAATACTAAATAGAAATAAAACCAAGACCTACAACATTCCATAATTTTCAGGAAGTGTGAAAATTACAGAAATACCCTTGTTTGCGGAAAACATTAAAAAAATACATGAATTCTAATCTTTTTTTTTTGCCTGCATCAAAATTTTTGTAGCGTCCCTAGATTCAATAGCAGAGACTGGACATGCAAATGGTGCTAATTGGCAAGAGGAGATCTATCAGAAGGTAATTTCTGTGGTTTACTGTTCAGTAGACGAAGTTCATGCATGTCATAGTCTTGCAAGATTTCAATGGAAAAGGTCTCCTGGAATTTGGTACTAGGGAGTTTTATTCAGCTATGGTTGCGATTAGTTAGGAAGCATTGTAAGTTCCATGATTGCAGCAACTAAGAAACGATAAATTACTGATAAGATGATTAAAGGTAAAATATTCAGATTTCTAGGTCAAGAGGGTTATTTTCTTGGTACTGACACAACAATTTTTTCTATTGCAAATCTCTCCCTTTCGATTTTTTCCCTGTATTTCCATACATTTATTGTGTGGTGAGTTATTATTTTATTATTTCCAACAAGTCCAATTGACAATACTTCTTACTGTAATAGACAGACTTGAAAACAAGAGTGAACTGTTTCTGAATAGTCATCGTTATATTTGGTTAAGTGAACAGTTATTTTCAGGATTACAATCAAATTTGTCCTGAAACATGTGACAATGGAAGAAAGGAAAATATGTGGACCTAATCCATTGAATCATGACCATGTCCAGTATTGTTGAATTTTTTAGAAACCGAGGTTGAAATTCTGAATCGTTTAATGGCTGTAGTTGCAATTCATAACTGCATATTTGATGAAGTCAATTTTTTTGTGCCTGGGAGGGTACTAAAACAGGAATAGGAGTGGTTGTTGATAATTAGGATATAAGGGTTATAAATCCAAAGTTATAAAGCTAAGAAGTGTTTACCAAAGTCGTGACATCCATTGACTTGAGTTAGAACAATAGAAAACAATGGTGATTGTAGTTTGCCGTGAGACAAAGTAACTGAACTTGACCAACCCCTGAATCTTGTCTGAAGTGGTAACTACACAATCCTTTGCATCTTTGCATGCAATCAATAACGATATTCTCTTTTGAGTTTTCAGCATTGATTCCACTCCGCTATTTTTATCTCAAACAATATATGCTGTCCTCTGCCATTTTATTTATTTATTTATTTATTATCAATTCTCTCAAGTTTGCTTATGTTTCTTTCTGACTCTGGCACGTGAAGAAATCAAGCATATGATTGATAATGTCTTGCTGGTTATATGTACTTCCTAGATCAAAGTTATGAAGGAAACGTATTTGCCTGAAATAAATGAAATGTACCAGAGAATTGCTACCAACTTACAGCAGGTAAATTGTCTCTGTAATGTTTTCCGATTTATTTGCCCACACATGATTCATAAACCCCCACAGTTGAGCTTTTGTATTAATTTGTTTTCCCCATCAGCATTGCTTGTCACTGTATCATCTGCACTAATTACCTCCCCCACCCCACAACCAAGCATTGACACAGAAGAACTGGAATAGAAACATTTTTTTCACTAATGTTTACTAGTTTTGCTACAAAGGGTCAATGCAATTTTTAATTCTCGTGTATGTTAACTTTGCTTTCCAGCATGACCCTCTTCCGCAACAACCAAAGTCCGAAAAGCTTGAAAAGCTGAAGGTATTCAAGGTCATGTTGGAGCGCTTGATAACATTCTTACAGGTCTCTAAAAACAACATCACACCTAATTTCAAGGAGAAATTGGGTTTCTATGAGAAGCAGATTGTAGTTTTTGTAAACCCAAGCAGATACAGGAAGCCTATTCCTAATCTACAGCAAGGACAACCTCCCCAACCTCGTATTCAACCTATGCAGCAACCCCAATCTCAAGTTCCTCAATTGCAGTCCCATGAAAATCAACTGATTCCCCAGTTGCAATCAATGAATACGCAAGGTTCTGTACCACAGATGCAGCAGAACAATATGTCAAGCTTGCTGCATAATTCCCTTTCAACTTTATCTGGGGATTCGACGTCACAATCAAACATGATGAATCCAATACAACCAGGCTCCAATTTAGATTCTGGACAAGGAAATGCACTGAGCTCATTGCAGCAGACACCTGTAGGATCTGTACAACAGAATCTCGTGAGCATTTCCCAACCAACCAAAGTTAACACATTGTCAACACAAAGTGGGGGGAGTATGCTGCAGCCAAATATTCCCCTTCAGTCGAATTCCAATATGATTCAACACCAGCATCTAAAACAGCAGCAGCAGCAGCAGCATGAACAACAGATGCTACAAACACAACAGCTTAAACGATTCCAGCAACACCAGAATTTAATGCAGAATCAACAGATGCAGCAGCAGCAATTACACCAGCAAGCTCCGTCTCCTATGCCAGGAGATTCTGACAAACCAGTTTCTGGTATTTCCTCACTCTTAAATACTGGAAATATTGTACACCAACCATCTGTTGCACAAGCACTGGCTCCATCCCTTGCAATTGGCACTCCTGGGATATCTGCATCACCTTTGCTTGCAGAGTTTACCAGTCCTGATGGTGCTCATGGCGGTGCTTTGACAACTGTTTCTGGCAAGTCAAATGTTACAGAGCAACCACTTGAGTGCTTGATTAAAGCGGTTAGTGATGCTCTCCTTTTGGTTTTACTCCACCCCACCCTTATTTTGGAGGTTTCTGAAAAAGAAAGAAACTTCTTTGTGAATGAGATGGTGATGCTGCAATTTTTTTTCCCAGGTGAAATCTCTGTCTCCCAAAGCACTTAGTGCATCTGTCGGTGACATTGGCTCCGTTGTCTGTATGATTGACAGAATTGCTGGTTCTGCAGCTGGTAATGGATCTAGAGCTGTAGCTGGTGAGGATTTGGTAGCAATGACAGGATGTCATCTTCTTTCGTTTTTGTCTTTTTTATTTTTCACGTGTTTCTCACAAGAAGGGAACTCGAGGGAATAAAAAGTGCTGGTAAGTAATTTTTGTTGGAACTTCTTGTGTAACGTCTTCTTTCGATGATGACCTCTTGGATGGCTGCATGAAGCTTGTTCCGCTTTAAATTTCTAGGTTAATCTATTGCTATGAGCACTGGTGTATCAATTTGAAACTTGAGTTGCAACTGAACTTAAATGAATAGTGTTGGATTTGGGGCCTTCTATTTGTTTTAACTTGTACAGGGTTGAAATGATGGTGATCTTAAAAGTACAAAAACAGCAGACAAAAATCAATTAGCCACAATATATAGTGTATGGTTTCCTAGTTTCTCAGTATAAAGTTGAATGTTTTGGTGATATAATCTCTACATCCAAAATCATATATAGACAGCTACTGCTGGCACTCGCAATAGCCAATGAGCACTGATACATATTGCAGAGTGAGATAAGGTTAACTCGTTGCTTTTTCATAAATTAAAGGGATTTCTCTTCTTTTCTTTGTCAATTGCAATGCATGCATAAAAGTTTTCTTACTCAAGAGTAAATGCTATTGTAATGTTTTCACAGAGACTCCCCTGTTTTGCAACCAATTCACTTATATATCTTGGAAACAGAAAGGCAATCAACAATGAGCAAAAAAGAGTAAGGCATCTTCTGAAGAAACAAAGAAATTTAATACCCTAAACTAAGCAGCAGGTAGAAGGCAAAAACTGAGCGTAAATTTTCAGGAAGGGACGAACAAAAAACACCAAAAAGAAGGTAGAGAAAAATGCAGACTCAAACTCACAACACCCATTTTCTTTCCATTGGAACACTTTAAATAGTTTATTAAATTTATAATGATCTGATTTCTATGCATATATAAAAATCAACTTAATGATCAATTCTCTATAATTTCAGCATGACTAAAAACATCCAAACTAATAAACTATTAATTATTTTAGTCATTTTAATAAACATTTTAGTTATGAAGTCACCAAACATTTTGAACAATTCATATGGATGAATTAACATGTAATTTTAGATTTTTTAACTTATTATTTTCTTTATGAGTTACTTATTGTAAAGCATGCTATATATCTCTAAGCATTTTTATTTAATATAATTATGTCAAATTCATTTTTGCCCGATGTATAATATAAAATATTCATGGCTTTAACATCTATAAAAAGTAACTTTTTATCGTCGTCCGCATATTTACTTATAGTTTTAGAAATTTCAATACCATTTTTAATTTTTATAGGTCTATGAGATCTATTTTGTACGGATAGCTACAAATTAAAATAAATAGATTCACAATAAATTATCATAAAAAAATTTATTACCTACTCCTTGGTGCTAGCAATGTAATTGTAATATTATTTTTTAAGCTTACTCAATCTCTGATTCTTGATAGCACAACCAAGAATAAATGACGAACTAAAATTTTTATGTTACTCTCTGTAAGAATTTTGAGTCAAGAAATGTAAAAGAGAAAAGTTTTAAGAAGATTAGAAGTTTTCTTCATTATCAAAACCATGTCAGAATTGTCTCTTTTTATAGGTAATTTTGACATTTAATTTTAACATAACTTTTAAGACAAAAAATTACAACTTTCTAATTTAAAAGTATATGATTATATTTCAAGTAGAGTTTTAACAAACATAACTTTTCATTCACACCCTAACAATCCCTCCACATGATAAAATAAAATACTAAGTAGACACGAAAATAAAATACAAAGTAGATACGAAAATAGAAAGTAGGAGCGAAAAGTCATTGCATTGAGCAAGATAGCTTTTGACCTTGAACCTTCTATAGTTAAAATTATTGGATTCACTCGGCTAACCAGCGATTATGATGTCTTGAGTTGTTTAGCCATTTGTGTGAAACCAAATAATAGAGATTACACAGTTCATTTTCTTACAATTTTGGTTCTCACGGTTATATTCATTTTGGCCTTGAATGCGTCTTTATTTCAAAGAGCATTAGAGAATTTGCATTTTCTATTCTCATAGAAGTGACCTCATTTCAAACTCACATATGTGATTCTTATTAAGAGTATAATGTAATACCTCACTTGAATTTCTCAAGCTATAAAAGTCATTAAAAGCTTAGCTTATTCTATTTTTGCTGCTGATAGCACTTTATATAATATAAAATGGGTAAGAGGGATACTATTGAATTGACATATGATTTGGTTGTCTATTTGAACCTAGAACTTGGAATCTCCAGTAAACTTGGTTGGGTTACTATCATGACAATTCATTGAACTGTATCTTAATCTCATTTTCCTTAATGATTATCGACTTGTTCTATTGTTAAGTATTTTATTAGCGAATCCATGATATTATCATTTAACTTTACATGGTCAATAAAAATAATCTCATTTTAGATCAACTAGCTTACAATATTGACAATTGTGTCAATGTGTATATATATTATGCCCTTTCAATTGCAAATTAGCTATTGAAAATTACAATATTATTTCTTGATTTACTCAATATTTTATTTTTAATATTACATCCAAGAATAAATAATAAACCAAAATTTATCTGATATTTTCTATAAAAAATTGGATAAAAAAAATATAATAGAAAAGAGTTTATAAAAACAAAAAACAATGTCTCAGTTAGAATATTTTTTTCATTAATGAGAAGGCCCGTCACAGACCAGAGGACATCTTCAATGAAGCCATCCCAGCCGATGCAGGTGATTACCCGTCGGCTGACATCTCCTCGCGCGCCTAGCACCAGCCAAACCGCCTCAATCTGAACATGCACCAGACAAAGTCGATGAAAAGACACCAGTGAGCCTCAGTAGCCGAGAACAAAGCGCGGGAACACCCACCGCACAAGAAGAAACGCGAAAAATAGAGATGGAGCGCGGTAAAGACTGTGAAGCCACAGGATTCACACACAGTGCACCGTGTTTTAATGAGCACTCTTAGTTTATTTTTTTTATATATATAATTATAATTCTCTTAGTTTTGTTTTAGTTTGTTAGTTATAAACAGTGAAGCAGCACCAGAATACAATTCTTTTACTTTGTTAGCGAATTTGGAAAAGAATAAAGTCATCTGTCAAGCTCTGTTCACTTTGGTCCGACATTCTTCACCTCTCCCCACCTGAGCTCTCTCTCTTTCCCTCCTCCGCTCTAGGAAGCCGCCGCCTCAACCAATAAGGCTTCAAATCTCCACCAGGTGCTTCCTTTTCTATCATGTTTTTCATTTTTAAAATTTACGTCTGCGTTTTCATTTAATTAACTGAAATTCTTATCCAGAGAGATAAATTTGATTTTAATAAATAAATTAAAAAGATATATAATCGGATCGATGAAATCGCTGCTCGTGAACGCAACTCGAAGAAAGGCGCAATCAGCCGATTCTACTGTGGGTGGAGCATTTAGTATGGTCAGGGTTATTATGTTGTCTATTCAAAGAAAGACGTGCCTGTAAATTTGATAAGTTGATTCTTATCAGTCTGCTCTTTAGAGTTGATGATAACATGAAATATTCATTGTTAATGCTCGTTGTTTTCTTCGTCTTTTTCCTAGAATAAAACATCCTAGACAATCTCTTTGGGATGGGTTAGTGTTTCTGGCCTCTTCATCTTCTATTTGTGCAGTGGTATTTAGTCTGCTGATATTCATTGGGGATTGAAAGGACTCGTTTTATGAATTTGTTTTGTATTCTTCTTATTTCTTTTAAAAAAAATCCATTGCTGATATTTTGTATTTTCCTCTTTCTATTTACACTATTTGCTTTGAATGGCCGAATACCCAGGATCCTAGCACCTTGGCCTGATTGTTTGTGTATATTTGTTATGCATCCATATTTGGCTAAATTCTTTAATAAAGTACATGATATTAGACTGAATAAACTGATATTCCATTTTTCATGTTCTTGATGTGCTTTTGTCGTTCCTGACTTTCTTTTTAGGGTCTATTCTAACATGCAATATGATTTTTTTTTCTTTTTGGTTGGCCCACTATCCCAGGCGGAGAACCTGTCATGGACACGGGTGATTGGAGAATTCAATTGCGGCCTGACTCACGGAAAAGAATAGTCGACAAAATGTATATGCAAGTGCTGTAAAATACTAAATTTTTTATTTATATGAAAGAAAAGGAGAATGGAAAAGGGTTAATTAAAATCAGCAGGATTGCCATGAGGCTACCTCAAGTATCACACACCTCTTTTTTTCTTTTGTTTTGTTTCATCTTTTCATGTGTTTCTCACGAGAAGCAAACTAGAGGGAACATAAAGTGCTGGGAAGTAATTTTTGTTGGAATTTCTTGTGTAATCTCTTCTTTTGATGATGACATCTTGGATGGCTACATGAAGCTTGTTCCGCTTTTAATTTCAAGGTTAATCTATTGCTATGAGCATACGTGTTTCAATTTAAAACTCGAGTTGCAACTGAACTTAAATGCATGGTGTTGGATTTGGGCCTTCCATTTGTTTTAACTTCTATAGGGTTGAAATTATAGTGATCTTAAAGTTGAAAAGCAGCAGACAAAAATCAATTAGCCACAATGGTGCATGGTTTCCTAGTTTCTCAGCATAAAGTTGAATGTTTTGTTGACCTCTCTACATCCAAAATCATATAGACAGCTACTGCTTGCACTTGCATTGGTCAATGAATACTGTAGAGTATATATTGCAGTGTGAGATAAGGTTAACTCGTTGCATTTTCATATATTGAAAGGATTTCTCTTCTTTTCTTTGTCAATTACAGCACATGCATAGAAGTTACTCAGAGTAAATGCTATTGTAATGTTTTCACAGAGACTCCTCTGCTTTGCAGCTAAGTCACTAATATATGAAGCTCGTAGCTAGAATTTTTAGACAGAAGGGTGGCCAAGTAAAACTCCTATATTCTGTACCTCTAGAATAATACGGGGAAAGGATGTCTATGTATTTTGATGTCTTATAATACTTGACCAACTCTTGCTGATCTCATTATTTGTTTTTACTTTTTGCTAATGATTCCACACATTTCTGATATTGGTGTGGTTTATGAGTTCAGTGTTCTTGCTCGATGCTACTAACTTCTCTATACTTGCCTGGTCATTAAAAATGAAACGTAATGATTTGCATGTGCATAATGGAGACATTGAAAAGGCATCTTCTGTTTTCTCATCAGGAGGGATTACAAGAACTCAAGAAATTTTCCATACGTTTTGAGGAAAAGATTTATACTACCCCCACCAATCAGGTATTTGCCTAATGCAAGGTTCCATAATTATCATATTCTCTTGACATGAATATACACATGCATTTATGCATGTACAAATGTGTGTGTAGTGTGCCTACACTTCCTCACCGTTCATTCTGTATGCAAGGCTGATAGGGAGTTCCCATCTTTTTGTTAATTCTCTTGACAAGTGTTTTATTTTAGAGTGACCAAGTTCAAGTACAAGGGAAGTGTGCAAAAAGAAAATAGCGAATCAGTACATAAATAATTAAATAAAAAGAGAGGAAACAGAAGTATATCCTCACAGAAGATGAAATGATAGAGCATATATCCATTTTCCTCCTCTTGTAACATGGATTGATCTGAGATCTAATGTTTTATTATTAATATCTGATTTCAGTCTGATTATCTGCGTAAAATATCTCTAGAGATGCTTTCAATGGAGATCAGGTCTCAAAATGCCATGCCCACTGCCCCCATGGATCCAGCAGGTTATAATGCAGCCGAGCATTGAATTTCTAAACATCTTACCTTTTGTTTTTCTTCTGGCATTGTTATCAAACTCTTTTACATTTTATTGGTGCATATTGCTATGTATATTGCCTTGCTGGAAAAATCTCATGATCACCTCCACGATGCTAATTCTGTAATGCATGTGAAGTGTTTCATCCTTATCTTGTTAAGGAGCAAGGACTGTGATGCATTGCTATTTTATATTTTATGATATTTGAGATGGTAGATTTTAAAGATTTTCCTGTTTAAGAGGTAAGACGTCACTTTCTCGCTTTTCTTCGGAGAGAAAGTATTTGATCCTTTTTTCGTATAAAATAATGCTGTCGTGCATTGAATTTCTAAACATCTTACCTTTTGTTTTGTTTGTTGCATTGTTATCAAACTCTGTTACATTTTATTACGGCATATTGCTATGTGTTTAACATGCTTTAATCAAAAAATTGAGTAATTGATGAATGTTAGGCAAGAATATTACAGATTGTTTTTGTTTTCTGCCCCCTCCTTTTCTTTCCCCTGCCCTGAAAATTGTCATATTATTTTTGTTTTCAGCCGCCTCTTCTTCCCCCATCCCCGAAAATTGTCAGAGGACACTTTATACTCTGAATCAAATCCATCCCAATTCTTTCGCTCCTAACTTTATGTGTGAACTGCCGATGTTTCATTTGTCTTCCTTGTTCCGTGTCTTCTTTTTTTCTGTGACATGGTTTTCCCTTTTGCCTTTTATCTTGAACAGCATCCCATAGTATGCCCCCCTGAAGTTCAGAATCAAGGGCTGTTTCTCCCTATCCTATTGTCCACTGATCAGTCTCAAGCATGTCAGCAGTTGGTATCACAGAACATGCAGAATTGCATGGCATCTAATGGAGTTCAAAGTTATGCTGGTTTACAAGCGGCACTGCCTCCTGTCTCTGGTGTAACCCAGACTATCCCCAACACTGTTGTCCAGAATCCTAACATGCAGAGTATCCCTGGTGTTTCACAGAACTCAGTGGGGAATTCAATGGGACAAGGGATTCCCTCCACTATGTTTGCCAATTCTCAGAGACAAATGCCAGGTAATGCTTTTTTTGGTAGCTTTATGTGCCACTGCTGCCACTTATGGCATTAGAAATGCCACTGCTATTGGAACTATTGCAATCACACATGCATTTGTATAACACCCCACCTCACTAGCAAGATATTGTCCGCTTTGGGCCTCCCAGTCCACCCAAATCCAGGGCTTCTACCCAGGTCCCCCTCACGGTTTTGTTCTTGGCAGCCACTTATGACCCCAAAACACGTCTTACTAGTCAAAGTGAGCATACACTTATAAGGCTCTGGCTCTGGATGCTCGCTTCCGATGTGGGATCTCACAATCCCCCTACCTTAAGACGAGTCGTCCTCGGCTCTGATACCAAATATAACACCCCACCTCACTAGCAAGATATTGTTCGCTTTGGGCCTCCCAGTCCACCCAAATCCAGGACTTTCACCCAGGTCCCCCTTACGGTTTTGTTCTTGGCAGCCACGTATGACCCCAAAACGCGTCTTACTAGTCAAGGTGAGCATGCACTTATAAGGCCCTGGCTCTGGACGCTCGTTTCCGATGCGGGATCTCAAAATCCCCCCACCTTAAGACGAGCCGTCCTCGGCTTTGATACCAAATATAACACCCCACCTCACTAGCAAGATATTTTCCGCTTTGGGCCTCCCAGTCCACCCAAATCCAGGGCTTCCACCTAGGTCCCCCTCACGGTTTTGTTCTTGGCAGCCACGTATGACCCCAAAACGCGTCTTATTAGTCAAGGTGAGCATGCACTTATAAGACCCTGGCTCTGGACACTCGCTTCCGATGTGGGATCTCACAATTTGTCACCACACGATGCCCTCCAGTGCGCTGCACCAACTTTTCACCTCTCATAATGGTTCTAGTCAGCAATGCTATTTTAGGTAGCTTTATGTGCTACTGTTGCAACTTATGGCATTAGTAATGCCACTGCTATTGAAACCATTGCAATCACACACGCATTTGTTGCCACATCATACCCTCCAGTGCATTGCACCAGCTGTTCACCCTCTCATTCTGCATTTATATGATTACATAACATTTAGATGAAGTTCTTGATATAAAAAGGACTTGTATTCCTATATAGGAAAATACTAATAGTCCTATCTAGAATAGGAAAAACCTAATGAAGCTTGCTATACTTTGGGAATAATTAAATACTACATGGAAAATAAAACTGAGACTTGCAATATTTCATAATTTTCAGCAAGTGTTAAAATTACAGAAATACCCTTGTATATGGAAAACACACAAAAATACATGAATTCTAATATTTTGTTCTCGCATTGAAATTTTTGTAGCATCCCTAAATTCTACAGCACAGACTGGACATGCAAAAGGCGCTGATTGGCAAGAGAAGATCTATCAGAAGGTAATTTCTGTGATTTACTGTTCATTAGATGGAGTTCATGTATGCCAGTCTTGCAAGATTTCAATTGAAAAAGGTCTCAAGAAAATAAGTGGGACTTATTCCATTGAATCATGACCATATCCAGTATTGTTGAATTTTATAGAAAATGATGTTGAAATTCTGAATGTCTCAAGTCATAGCTGCATGTTTGATAAGGACAATTTTTTTTGTGCTTAGGAGAGTATTAAAACGGGAATAAGAATGGTTGTTGATAAGGACAATTTTATTTTTTTTTGTGCTTAGGAGACAGATATTTGCTGAGCAATTCTATAATGAAAAGTTGGTGACTGATGTTTTAAAAACTGGAGTTAAGGAATGGCTTAGAGTGCATGGAGATCATGTTAAAAGTGAAGCTGTAGAGAAGGCAATCACTCAAATTATGATGGGTGAAGAAGTAGAGGAAATGAGTAGCAGAGCAAAGTTGGTGATCTTCTTGCTCCAATTTCAATGCTTTGATTGAATAACTGAGGTGGGGTCGCCCTTGAAACAAAGGCATAGAATATTTTGTTTATACTTTAGTAGTGGTTTTGGCAATTTATTTTCAGACAAGTCTTGAGAGTTGAAAGAGTAATCACACCCGAGTCAATGACCAATCCAAATCAGTTTCCTTCCTAATGATTCAGGAATGAGAAGTCCAGCTTATATATTTAGCCCAAATAACTAATCAAATAGAAAGGCTGAGCTTAGAAAAAGTACACTACAAATTACCAATAACTAGACAAACAATCATCACAAACTAGGAGCAACCGTCTCCCCAGTAACAAATTCACCTTCTGAAGTTGGAGAACTTGCGAAAACTAGCCACCATAAAATAATAGCAAGTATCTATGCAATCTTCGATGAAGTACAACCACATGCATCGCCAATATGGATTGATGTAGAGAACTGCTGCAATCGTCATCACAACAACTGTGTAACATACACCGAAACTGATGTAGAAAAACTCCATGTCTATGAAACCATCATCTCTTTGTTCATCATTAAGCACTGGTTGCGACATTGCTTTCTCACCACAATTGTTTTGCAATGGAGGTCCACACAAGAAAGGATTTCCTTCGTAACAGCTTTCATCGAAGGTCCCAAACTGATATTTTCTCTCGGGTGTCTTACCTGACAAGTTATTGTACACCACACTAAAAACTTCCAGTGTGGTAATTCCAGTAAGTTGTGGAGGGATGGCACCATTCAAGTTGTTGTAAGAAAGATCCAAACTCTCAATATGCTTTAGGTTTGAGAATGTTGCAGGGATTGATCCAGTGAGATTGTTGTGTGATAAGTTTAATGACTGTATCTCACTTAAGTTTCCAAATTCTGGTGGGATTGCTCCTACGAAGTTGTTATTGGAGAGATCAATACCAGACATGTAGTTGAGAATTTTCCCCTTGTAACCATAATATATATTTTTAGTTGTAAATTTTATCACTTCTGTAAAGTTAAGCCACAAACCCTTTCCCAAACTATACATACTATTCACTAGTGGTGGACCCATTATTTCATAATAAGCTTTTTCTATGGACGATGATAGAAAAACAACTCCGAGATTCGCGAATGCTTTTTGGGAACTTTCCTTGAAAGTAAGATTGCCCAAACAGGAGGGTAGTGGACCAGAGAGCTGGTTTTGTGAAACATCCAAAATGCTTAAGTGTTCTAACAAGCATAACTGAACAGGGAGCTCACCATCAAAGTGATTAGCCCTCAGAAGAAGAACACTCAATGATGAAAGATTGCCAATCCAATTTGGGATGGAGCCGGTGAAGCTGTTATCTCGAAAATCCATCGTAATCAGGGAAGAGCTGTTACAAAATCCATATGTTAATGGACCGCTCAATCTATTTTCGGATAGATGCACATGGATTAGAGGTGGTGGACTGAAACAAGATGGTATATATCCAAACAAGTTGTTTGCAGAAAGGTCCAAATATTCAAGCTGGTCAAGCATACAAAAGTCTCTTGGGATTGGACCCTTAAAATGGTTTTTGGACAAATCAATTGTTGTAAGGCACGTAAAATTTACGAAGCACCTTGGAAGCATGCCTGAAAATTGATTGTTACTCAAATTCAATGCTTTGAGCATTTTCCACCCATTTAATGGAAAATCTGATATCTGACCCCAAAAGTTGTTACCACCTAGGTAGAGATATTCTAAGGTAGAAGAATTGAACACTGAGGTCGGTAAATGCCCACCCAAATTGTTGTTTGACAGGTCGAGAAACAATATTGTTGTTAGTTGTTCTAGTTTTACTGTGGACAATTGATTGTTGGATAAATCTAAAAATAAAAGAGAGCTAATATTTCCTAAACAAGAAGGAATACAACCTGTGAATCCATTCTTAGCCATCCTTAAGGTCCATAGATTTGGAAAGATTAAACAAATATCTTTTGGAATTTGACCGCTCATGTTGTTGTTGGATATATCCAATTCAGTCATTTTTGGATATGGGTGATCTTGCAACTGTAAAGTACCAACAAAGAAGTTGGCGCTCAGATATAGTTGCTCCAATCGTGTATTGTTCTTAAGCAACCACGATGGAAACATTCCGGTGATGTTGTTGTGGGAGAGATCAAGGAATCTTAAGTGGTATTGGTTATAGAGGAAGTTGGGAATATCTACATTGGGTGTTTCCGATGTTTTTGACAAGCTAAAAAAGACTAGTTGGAACTTTGGAATCAAATTATCAAAGGCAGCAGGTTCTGTTACTAGTCTGTTGTTCTCACTAAAGAAGAACTTGAGGCTTGAGTGGTTCATAAAAGGCTTCATTGAAGTGGGAACTTCAAAGAGGTTATTTGATAGTGAGAGGAATTTAAGGGATATGAGGTTGGTAAGAGGACCATAGGCAATATTTCCAGTAAACTGGTTTTCAGAAACATCTAATAGTTGTAGAGATGACAAGTTCCCTAAACAATCTGGGAGTGAACCTCCAAAATTATTTCTAGCAAGATCTAACTGCTTCAGATTCTTCAATTCACACCAACCTGTACAATTTATCTCGAAATAGTCAAAATAGTGATGAAAGTATCTTTTAGATATTAAAACGATACATGAAAGCATATAGATATAAATTCTTAGACATGAAAGCTCAATCAAACATGATAAAATGCTATAATTAAATTGATTATTAAATAGATATAAAGTCCTCAATTTTTTTGATAAAGAGAATGTAACTTACTAGTGATAGATCCTGTCAGCTGATTGCGTGATAAATCTAATGACTCAAGTTTCCACAAATGTGATGATATGATCTCAAAACCTGCAAGAGAGTTAGTGTTTCTAAGAGTAAGTCATAATCACGATATGCATAATAGATAGAAACTAAAGATAATTAGAATTGATGAGATGCTGTTGTTCAATTGATATATGATTCTCAAATTATACATAAAAAGATGGAAGCTAAGTTATGGATAGACTTACAAAACAAGATAAAGAAACTTATAATTAAGATCTCATCGGCAATTAAAACAAGAATAATAATCGATCCAAGTTTGCTGTCGAGAGTGATTAAAAAATGATCCAACGTATTGGATAGTTTTTTTTTAATTGATGTTAAGATCCAAGTTTTAATAATTACAATTTTCTTAATTATAATATTCTTATATAAAATAAAAAATTAGAGTTGTGTTTGACCAAGTATCTCAAGATAGAAAAAACATATATAAAAATATATTTATTTAAAAAGATAAATATAAAATATATATTTTAGGAGAGTTTTGAAGTGAACTTCTGATTACTAATTTAATCTAAATATTACAACACTTTTGGCATAAAAGGGCCAAAATAAGAATAAAATATATGCCTCTTGGACCTCATTCCAAGTGCCTCTTTACGTTGATATAAAGTCCTCATTTTTCTTGATAAAGAAACAATATAATTAAGAGAATGTCATGTGAAGCATTTAGGTAGGTAGAAACTGTGTATTATACCTGATCCTGTCAGCTGATTGTCTGACAGATCCAAAGACTTGAGGGATGAAAATCCAGTTAGAGATGGAAAAACGGTATCGTTGTATTGATTCCAACCCAGGTCAAGGTTCTCCAGCTTTTTCAACCTTGATGACAAGACTTTGAGACCTGCATGATGTTCCTCAATAGCATAGAAATGATATGAGAAGGAGAAAAGAAAAGGTTTCGAAGCTAAATAATTAAAAGCTTACCATAGAAGCTACCTCCTGATCCACCTGTCAACCCATCGGTAATTAAAACAAGAATAATAATCGTTAAATATCATTCTAATAATAATAATCTGTAAGTTGAAATCCGTTCGTAACTTAATTCCTCTATCTATTTAGTTAGTAAGATGCTTAGTTGTCACTAATTTAGTAATTATAATCTGTTCCTAACTTAATTCCTCTGTTTTCTAGCAAGTACTTTCCCAATTTTATCCATGGCATTAAAGAATTATAGACTTTTTCACGTTTTATTTCTCAAAGTCCAAATATTTCACCATAAAATCACCCATGGCATAAAAGGGCCAAAATAAGAATAAAATATATGCCTCTTGGACCTAATTCCAAGTGCCTCTTTAGGTAGATATAAAGTCGTCCTCATTTTTGTTGATAAAGAAACAATATAATTAAGAGAATGTCATGTGTAGCATTTAGGTAGGTAGAAACTGTGTATTATACCTGATCCTGTCAGCTGATTGCCTGATAGATCCAAAGACTTGAGGGATGAAAATCCAGTTAGAGATGGAAAAATGCTATCGTTGTATTGATTCCACCTTAGATGAAGGTTCTCCAGCTTTTTCAACCTTGATGACAAGACCTTGAGACCTGCATGATGTTCCTCAATAGCATATTGGAAGGAAATAATTAAATGCGTAGAAAAAATTGATATGAGAAGGAGAAAAGAAAAGGTTTCGAAGCTAAATAATTAAAAGGTTACCATAGAAGCTAACTCCTGATCCAGCTATCAACCCATTCTCTGATAGATCCAAAGACTCAAGAGTGGAAAGTTTACCATTGAAACATGACAAAATGCTTTTATCATTATTAAATCGGTTATCACTTAGGCCAAGTTCCCTCAGTTTTGATGATAGGACTTCGAAGCCTGGAAGAGAATCATCAAAGCAAGATAATTGACATTAAACACCAACCAACCAACCTTCATTTATTTTATGATTATAATTAAGTGCAGAAACATTGAACCAACCTTCATTCTCCAAGCAACCAACCAAACCATTCCATCCCAAATCAAGACTTTGCAATTCTTTAAAAGGCTGAAACAAAGATGCGTTGAGAACCCAATCGCCCAAGCGGAAATCCCTTGCCCACCAAAGAGAGAGTTGGATCACTCGCCTTGTAGTGTTATCACACTCGATCCCACGCCACTCACAACAATTACTATTATCCACCCAATCTCCCAAGGAAAGGTGAATTGGGTCGATCAAAGATTGGATCTCCAAGAGACCAATCCTCTCTTCCTCCAAACACCCATAACAACGACCATACCATTCGCCAACCATAGTCAATAATGCTAGCAACATGATCCAAGCCCCCATTTTTTTCAACATCATCGTAGATAATTCTATGAACTACTACGTAGAATATTGTTGTTTGTTATGTGCCTTTGGGCAACCATAGAGGTCCTATTTATACTACACTCTGGTCATTTCCATGACTTTATCTGCATATCTT
>Ga0325405_1002445_pt1 | contig 19124 bp, 11 predicted proteins | sample PopdelMetagenome_21_FD_205663 | JGI IMG/M metagenome (GOLD analysis project Ga0325405, IMG submission 205663) | Populus deltoides microbial communities from Bellville, Georgia, United States - Xylem-Control-R2 | ecosystem: Host-associated > Plants > Phyllosphere > Stem > Wood/Secondary xylem...
AGATATGCATATTTCTTGAGTAAATGCCTTTTTTTTTTTTAATGGGACATGAACATTATCTACTGTTGGAAAGAGATATAAAAGACAGCATAATGACTTTTAAACTTTAAAGCATCAATCTTGACTTCACTAGTATCTATCTAGTCACATTTTTTCCTCAGTAGGATTCTTCTATAAAGTTCTTCTTTCTAAGCACACCATCACCCATGCCATCACTCATGGGAGAAATTATGATCTTTCTGTCCTCGTAAGAAGTAATGTCACATTTCCAGAGCTTCAGAAATTGATTCTGCAGAGTAATAAGCTTCTTTTACTCAATAAACTACTGGACTTGCTACAAGACAAGAGGAAGAGTCATGAAGTTACTCTAGTCATTCTCCCTTTGAAAAAAAGTTCTTGGTTGTGCTTGGTCTGTGTATCACAGGCTTGCTTGGGTAAGAGACTACATGAGTGGTTGCAATCATGCGTGTATGGGCGCATGCTTGTTAGTTAAGGCAGACTAAACACTTGCCGATACCATGCAGTCACTTTTCTAGATTTGAGCCTGCGCCATTGTTAGATTGAAGCAGAGCATAATTTATGGCTTCGTTTTTACATTAAAAAGCTATGGTCATACCAGTATACCACATAAACATGATTTTGGATGGACTTAGAAGGTTTTCCAGTGCATGTGTGCTCTCTACTCTCCCCTTCCCAATGTAGATGTTGTGATGAACAATCCATGCACTGAAGTTACTTCAAAACAGTTTGAAGCTTTATGATTGGACATGCAATGCTACGATAAAAGATAATTTGTCATGTATTTTTCATGTAACGATGATTTAATACATCTCATTCAAATACAAACAAAGCCCTCACATTTCTTTCAGGTCATTTATCTAGAACCTGGTGAGAGTTCTGAATTTGATGCCAGAAATGGCTCTAAAGTTGGAGTTAAAGCAACAGCAGGGCCAGTTCTAGGTCCTCCTTGGCAGCGCCCTGAGAATGGGTAAGAGTTTCTGTGCTTGCAAAGTTGTACTAATTACTTGTGTTGCCTATGTTCAGTACCCATTCCAGTATTAAGTGACTATCTGGTTATGAACTCAGATACCTCATCAATTCTTCACGAGGTCAATTAACACTCTACTATGAGCCTCACTGTGTATATAACAAGGATTTTCTTGAGAAGGAGCGTGCTGACATTGTTATCACACCAGTCGTCAAACAGCTTCTGCCTAAATTTACTTTGGTTTCAGGACAAGAAGATGCAGTTAAACTTGCGAAGTTGCTGCGTGCCAAGTACTCAGCCTGTACCTTGTTTTTTACATCTCTGTTGACGTACTTATTTATGGCTGCTATATATTTTTATTGACTTGTCCTTATTTTCTAGGTTTATTGTACCAATGAAAAATGGAGACCTCGATGGCAAAGGGTTTCTTGCCAGTATCATTCAGGCAGAGGGAACAGTAGAATCATTCAAGGTTTGCTATCTTTTTACCTACAGACTACATAAGTTCTCATAGAGTAAAATCAGTTTAGGGGTGCATGATTCTGGATAATGCAAAAACAATATGGGGTAACTGTGTCATGTTTTAACTATTATGTACTGTATGAGATGAATTGCAAGGCTAGTGCTCCTAAATTGATGTAGTACAACACGGGAGAGAATAGTAGATCATATAAGGGATATATATTGTTGGAGTGCGATGCAAATATTGCTATTTTTCTCCTTTCCCTTATTCTCAACTGAGTACTGGAAGATAAGGAGCCTCTTCATGGATCCATTTTGTGATTTATCAAAAACAGCCTAATCATTGTGACAAAAGTTGATTGTTGTCACTCCTTTCAAGATTTAATCAAACTCTGCCCAAAAGTAGTACAATTTCATAGTAGGCAAAGCTGGGGAAGAAAAAGGGAAAATGAAAATCTGTTCAACCAATTTATTCGAGTCAAGTTTTATTTGAAAATGAAAGAATAATAAGTTTATAATTTGAAGAAAAAAACAGAAAGGCAACTAAAAATATCTTACTTTTATGCACATCTGCAATATTACTTGATATATCGTAAAAACTACAAATCACTTGGTTGTATTTGTGCAAAGAATCTTGTCTAAGCTATGTCAAGTCCAACTGAGTGATGTCAAACTTCTGTGGTGGATATCCCTGTGTGGAAGGTATATGAGCTGCATTGTAAATACATAGATGCCAGTTTGATGTTGTCATATTTGTGTGACTAGTGGTGACTAAATTGATATCATCGTGTGCTGGGGTGCTAGCTAGCTGGGCTTTCAGGGACACTGCGGACAGATTTATTTGGTGTATAGTCAATATAGTTCTCTTCTTGTTGTGTCCTCATATTACAAAAAGAAAATGCGTTTTGCAGTAAGTCAACAATGAATTGCTGACAGTCTGGAATCAGTTCTGGTCTCTCTTTTTTGGGTTAAAATACGGTAGTTTGACAAGCAGCAGCTATATGTCCTCTTTGATTGTTGTAAACATTCTTTTCTAGCCCCAGGATCACTTGTCCTCTCTATTTGGTGAATTTTTCCTGCATATAAAGCTGAACATTGAGGCATCAAAATCTTCTATTTTTGTAGGAGCTTTTAGCTAAGGAACTACCAGATACCCAGGCACTTGAGCCTACCCCTGGTGTGCCGCTGGAAATTTCAGCACCTTGAAATTTTCAAGTTGCCTTTTTTTAGCTAGTTGATAACGTTGAAACGGATCATCTAGGACTAGTAAGGGCGAGGGGGTAAAAGACAACCAAAGTAAAGGGAATGATCTCTGTAACTTGAATTGGATTTTTCTTTGACCGTTGTAGTATTATGGAAATTTTTGGCTCCCTTGCTATGTATTACGTGTGTCTTTTCTGAATATTATCTATAAAAATGAATAGAAAATGACTTTGCAATTAATTCATTATTGCTGAAGATGCCTTCATTAATGCACAGTAGTGCAATGGGATTAAGATACTAATTAAAATGTAGTCTTGCATACTTAAGAAGTTTGCCAACCTAAGATGGTATAAAAACTGCCGTGGCAATTTTATACAGAAACTGGAAAATTTTGTTTCCGATTTGTGTTCGTACGTACAGTGCAGTCACTGGTGAGTTACATTATGGTTTTGCACTTTCTTTGAAATTATGCTGTCATGTAATTCATTAAAACGCAAGTAATTCTTCAATGATATGAAATATAATTGCTGAGTCTCATGCGTAAGAAATGTCTTCAAGCAATTTAATTCATTTTTTTTTAGTCAAGATGTCTGGTGACTTGATATACAAAGATCAAGAGCAGGTAATTAGTAGCAAGTAATGTCTGGTAAGTCAAGGTGATCGATAACTATGGCAGTACCAGGTGATATCTGGTAAGTCAGGTGATCGGTAGCTGGTACCTATAAAAGGTCATTTTTGATTGATATAAGACCCACGTGGGGTCTCAAAAAATCTCTGGTAAGTGTTGGACTCTAAACCATTAAAGATGAAAAATGAGTTTAGGCACGCTGTCTCGACCCAAACACATTGGGCTCGGGGTGCGCTTCTAATCCCGAACACATTGGGCTCGGGATGCGTGCCCGAACCCTAGAGAGTGTTGGGGTGCCCAGCCCCTCTGTTGGGCATTGACACGCCCATCCCAGTATGGGTCAGGCTAGCATGCCCGAACTTATATTCCTTGAGTCTAAATATATATTATGTTTTTTAAAATGTATTTTGAAAGAATTTTTTGAATTTATTTTTTTATTTGAAGTTTTAATTATATTTTATTTAGATTCATCAATAATAAAATATGGAAATCGGTTACTAGCTAGTTGTAGATGAACACAGGTTCTTGATGGAAACTAGTTTAGATGGCAAAGTTGTCCGTAACTATTCGATTACTAGACTTGTGACCTGTAAAAAAATGTATTTATTTATTATAAAAAATTAACAAAAAGTAGGTTAGGTTTTTTTTAATTGTGTTTTGGAATGTAATAATGATTGCTTTTTAAAATTTTTTTTATTTTAAAATATATTAAAAATATATTTTTTTATTTTTTAAAAATTATTTTTGATATTAGTATATAAAATGATTTGAAAATATCAAAAAAATATTAATTTAAAATAAAAAATAAAATAAAATATAATTATTTTTAAAAATGTTTTTAAAACAAAATATCAAACACATCCGAGAGAGCGGCAAAGCTCTTTCTATGGAGTATATGCAGCTGCAATTCCAAACCTTGAACAATTTCTCTTGGATCACATGCTGTAATAAATGCTGGAAAGCAGATGGATTAAACAATTTGCAGGCTTCTTGGTTCTTTTTTTTTCGGTTTCAAATCTCTTCTTCTTCATACATTGTCCGTCCTTGAACTCATATGGACAGTTCAATGAACCAAAATAAGTCTAAATGGGAATGCCCACAAGCACGAGCACGAGCACGAGCACGAACCCAGACTTGTCTTTATACTGAAAGTAGCCATTTCCATGGAGAGCCTTCATCAATTTAGATTTGAGGTTTTTTTCTGAAGCGGTCACGCAATAAAAGCATCAACATACTGTTACACACCCTCTCTCTCGGAATACACGGTAAAACTTCAAGTATCAACATTTATAAAAGCATCATGCCTTGGACATGACAAAAAAAAAATGATATTCTTCTGATTTTTCTGTCAGGCCATCGGAGTATTCAGAAGTCCCATCAGAATGACACTTCACCACGTAAACCAAGAAATGACTTTATTAGTTTTAAGTAGCTGCAGGAGTCATTTAGCCTTAAGATTCACTGAAGAGACACGTCTCCGTAGTTTTTTTGCAATTTAGCACATTGAGATAAAAAAAATTGATATTTATATGTGTCGGAAACAACTATCTTAAATTATAAAATCACATGATATAATTTACAATAATATATATATATATATATATTATAGACACATTAAAACTCTAATAATAATATTATTGTTGTTATCAGAAAAATATTGACAAAATAAATTTAATAATATCAACAAAAATTATCAATGATAATTGGAGTAGATCACACAAACCGTTCAAAAGTGATATTGTGATTTTTGTAGACCGATAAAGAGATGTAAATATATATTTGACATTGTAGTTTAAAAAGACATTTTTAGCTGTGGTTTTAAAAAAAAATCTAAAAAAATATATGTTTTGTAAAAATATCACAAAAGGATTTTTATATGTAAAATAAATAAAAAAAAGGTCTCCATTAATAAAAAGTATGTTATTTTTATAAAATTAAGATTTAAAATTAATGCAATTTTTATTTATTTATTGGTTGATAAAAAAATATAAGTTACCACAACATTACATCTACCTTGAATGACAAAATAAAAACTGGAATTTTTCAAAAAAAATTCATTTTTTTATATTATTTTTATTTCTTTGAATTGTTTTAATATATTGATATTAAAAATAATTTTTAAAAAATAAAAAAATATTTAAAAAAATTAATATTAATATATTTTCAAACGAGATGTAAATGTATGGTTGGTTGGTCCCATGTGTACCAAGTACACCCTCTTGACAAGTAAAATATATTATAATTGGTATGGAATCTTGGACGGTAAGATTTTTAGGTATGAGTGGATCTCACCTGGGCGGCGGCAATAAATTATAAATGGTGTTTTATAATTTTTTATTATTATTATTTAAAATTAAAATTTTATATTCTTGATTTCTTTTTATGTTTTGATATTAAAAAAAATAAAAAATAAAAAATTATTTTAATATATTTATAAATAAAAAAAACAAATGTACAAGCCTTCAACACCACGCTAGCCTGAATACAATTTAAAACGCCGAGAGAATATACCGGGACACCAAGATAATGATTACTCACGATGCACATTTCAGGTTTATATTTTATATAAGAAAAAAGCTCCCAATCAAAGTCAGCAGATTAAAATTAAAATATGATACTATACGCGGTATATTCGGAGGTGGGCCATGGAACTGTACACATTGGGATAGTATATTTCCTTGTTCTGTTTTTTATTGCAAGGAACGTGTAGTGAGATAAATTATAGAAATTGCAGCAACTTCACACCCTTGTCCTACGCATTGACGTGTCGGCCTGGCACAAAAACATAATATTCTTGCATATTCGGGCTTGCATGCTCATTCTGGTATTTAAAGTATGCTTTCGTATCGTGATTGGACATTTGTTTGGTACAATCGTTGTTTTAAAATTTATTTGATTGTGAAAAATATCTGCGGGGATAATATTCAATTTAAATTGATGTTTTCTCCATTTCTGTGATATTGAAGAGCCTGTTTGGTAGTGTGGTTGTGGGTGTTTTTTAAATAACTTTTCATATCAAAATACATGTCAATGATGTTTTTTCATTTTTTAAAAATTATTTTTGACATCAGCACATCAAAACGATTCAAAACGTATAAACCATATTAAATTTTAATAAAAAAAATTTCAAATTTTTTAGAAACACAGCCGCAGCCATGTTCTCAAACGGTACCGAAAAGAGGACACTATTTCATAGCCAAATATCATATTTTATCAACATCTTTCTAAACCAAACACAAATTATTTTTTAGCAGCCAGTTTTTTTAAATCGGTTCCAGTATCACCACCATACAAGCAAAATGTTACACAAAACATCACCTTCTCCTTTGTTAGTGCCGGTTTGTTTTCACCGTTGGCCACGTGTTTTTAAAAAAATAATTATTTTTGCTTGAAATTATTTTTATAATTTTAAAATTTTTTTATGGGTTGATATCAAAAATAAAATTTTAAATTTTAAAAATATATTATTTTAATATATTTTTAAATAAAAAACAATATAATATATTAACAACATTACAGCCGGTGGATGTCCCGTCCAATATGCCACATGGATCACCAATTATATTGGTGAATCCCCCTGTTACAGGTTTCCAAGAATCGGCTCAACATCATGCAATATTTTCTTCAATCAATGCAGAAACTACCAAAAACGCGTTTATAAGTAGTGTCGTTGACTAAGCTTTATCAGAATTTGATTCAATGATACCACTGTGATCCACATCACTAGCTAGCTAGCTCGGCAAGCAAGGTCTTTTGTAAGGTTTGACGAATCCTTGCATCTCACGGCCCTATAACTTTCCGCTCCTGTATATATATATATATATATATTTATTTATTTCTTGTGCCAATCCCCATTCAAGTAATGCTAGAAATTAATCATTCCCTGAATCAGTCCTCATATCGGTCCATGAACAAAATATTGTGCCAATACACTAGTTTTATTAGTGAAGTTAGGGTTACTCTTTTCTTATACCTAAGATTTTTTAGTAACCTTCCAATATCAACTCAATTGTCTTCAATTTTTTTATATTTTATTTTTTGGCTACAAAAACGATGCTCCCATCAAAATCTTTTGAAAGGAAAAGGTCACGGATCGATGTGGCTGACTACAAATTTGTTCCAAGAAAATTGCGGTTTTACAATCAAAAGTTGGGCCTCTACGTATGGTAAACACATTCAATTCGATATTTGAACATGTTTAGCACCTGCTTTTGTATGGTAAGGTCTAAGTTATTTAAATGCAGAAAGGTGCTTATCACATTCTCTCATTTTCACATCGTATCCCTTCAGCTCGGAAGAGCTGGGCGAAAAGATATCTGATGTGGGCAGTGCCGATTTTTCTTGGTAATAATTGAGGAAGAACTGTACTGGCATCCGCGCATGGACAGCAATTTGAGATATTATTGTTATTGGATGCCCATCTAGTTTTTATTGGTATTTCCGGAAATTCCATCTCCGAAAATTAAAAAGAATTGAACAAATATCTTTAATTATCTCTTTGATTGTTAATATACGGAGAGTGAGGGACACAATTTAAACCCAACAATATTTTCTAGGAAGGAAGGAAATATTTGTTGCTTAAATGGCCGTTGGTCAATGTTTTGATGGTGATATTGTTAGACGAAGGCCATTGCTTGGAAATTAATCAAGCATTTCCCTGAATTCCAATGATGCTTCCTTCGAAATCAAGCCGTTTCCAATAAAGGAATTGTAAGAAAAGGACCATTCGATTGCAAGCAAAGTGGCGAAAAAATAAAGAATTGAAAGCCAGGGGCCAATATTGCAATTGACCTTTCGTTAGTTGCTTCTTGTCCTAGATACACGGTAAATGACCTGTAACGGAACAACAGAAGTTCGAATGTTAAGGAATATATAGATTTGTGTCCGGTAAGCATTTGATGCCTGCTGCATTGTCTTCTGATCTCTTACCAGTGTAATTTATTTGTCTGTCTTCAATCTTATGGAAACCTCAATGGTCGTAAAGTACATGGATCATTATTCATCTTTTCAGCTGACGAGTTGCCAAAGAAAAAAATGGTAGCGAGAAAATAACAAATCAGAAAACAAGAAAAACAAGTTGCACCCGAAGATTCAGAATGATGTCTATCTCATTACATATAGCCTTTGATCTATAGTGTTGGTTACAAAAATTCTAAACCACTCTTATGCAATGGTAGTCAAAACACTGGGGATGTTGTTGTAGTATGTGTGGAGGAAGATGTAGCAGGGGAATTATTAGAATGAGCACCCCCTTCACTATGACTGCCCCCTCCTTCTGATTGCAAAGGCTCATATTGTACATGGTGTGGCTTTTGAGGGAATGTGGGTGGTGCTGCAGCTATTGGTGCATAGATTCCGTTGGCAGCGGAAATAGGGGAAGTTTCCGCTGAGGCGGTTGTGGCAGCCACTGCTGCATATTCGGGTGGTGGAACCCAGATACCACCAACAACTACAAATTGTGGTGCCTGTTGATTGCTGTTATTGTGGATAGTAGGGCTTGGTCTTCTTGTATGCAGACGGTATTTCTGAAACAAATGAAACATAAAACAGGATTAATGCTTTGCTTGATTTCACATACAAGACACAAATAAACAGCTGAAATTTTTAGTTCCTTTGCTGGTTTTCCATCCACCACATGGCCGGCATAATAAAAATTCTCGCCTTTTATAAAAAAAAAACCCAGCATATACTTCATTCTATTTCTGCGCATGAAGATCATTATCTTGAATCCGTTAGGCCAGATCTGTATTTTTCCAAATTCTGAATTCCTAAGCAAATAGTAGACAATCCTGTCTACGAACCCAACTACATGTTCACTAATTTTTCCACTGGCATTCAAGCCAGCTTTCTACCCAGCTTCAACTTTTTTCCAAGCAATGCGGGTTCAAATTATCAACCTGGTGGATTTTGATAACCATATTCCATTTTCCTAATTGAAGATAAATTTATGAATAACAGCGTATGTATAATCATAGATACCAACCTGTAAATGACTCTTGACTTCATCATTAGTAAGTCCATCCACCTTCATTAGCTCCCTAATTTGCTTTGGTGTTGCAGCTGCATTACATTAAATCACAACCACATATCAACACAAATTCAATTCACAGCAATGGCACAACAAAACCATAACCTCACCTCAAAAAGAATCACTAACTCACCATGTGAACCACCAAGCTGTCGAAGAGCATGTAAGAACCTTCTATGCAGCTCAGGTGACCAACACCTTCTTTGCTTTCTTTGATTTCCCCCATCTATGTCTTCCTTTTTATTGCTTCCACCACCAATCCCTCCTGTCGCAACAACCGCTGTTGAACTTGTTGTGGAAGCGGGCACTGAAGTTGGTGCCTTAGCAATTGCCTGATTACTAGTCTTCCCTATACTTTTCTCCCTGTGGAAGGGCTGAAATGCACCTCCAGCCCCATTTCTTTTCACTTCTGTCACCGCTGCCTTTCTTGGCAGATCCTGCAAGAATCAAACACGCAAAGTAAAAACCATTGTTTTTTTGTCTCAATTTTCTCATTAACCCACACAAGGGTTGGCCATTACAGTACCTGTTTTTGTGGTGGATCCGGGGAGTGATTCCACAACTGGACAGATCTAAGCCAATCAGATTTCTTCTTGTGATCATTGTTACCGCTGCTGATGCTAGTCTTGTTTCTCTTACTATTATTATGTGATTGCTGCTCTTGATGATCGTCATTTTCATTATCATTTTTATCATAAGAGTGAGTTCTCTTGATAGGAATAAATTCCTCTAAAACCGGCCCTTCACTTGATGTCTGCTCAGAGCATTCTGATTGTCCATGCATGTTATACTCCGTAGTTGTCCCTGATAACTCCCTCTTACATGCCTCAATCGCTGCAACAAACACACAAACTTCAAAAATTCAATCTTTCTTTAGCTCGCCAAAAAAAAATGGTCCAAGATTTTTTCTTAAAAAAAGGCACAAAACCTTGAGTAACAAGCTCTAAACACAAAGGAAGCTCGCGTTCAAAGACTTGAATCTTGCGTCTTTCTTCTTCTAAAGCTTCTACATATTCACCACACCTTTGTATTTTCTCAGCAAAATCCATTCTTTTTTGTTCAAATAACTAACTCTCCAGTCTCGAGAAGAGGTAGTTCCTTTTTGACTTCTTGATATTATTCTTGGTGGTGATGGTAGTAGAAGAAGCGAAGATAGATTATAAGTAGAAGCACAGGTGGGTCGATCTGGTTAGAAAGCATAGATAGATCCGAAAAAACAAGAAGAATATCGGATCTAAGTAGAATCACAAGATGGAATAAACTTGACAACCAAGCAAAAAAAAATACTACTTGTGTAATATATACACACACAGTAAAGCTAGCTAGCTAGCTAGCTTGTACTGAGAGAGAGAGAGAGGGGGGGGGGGGGGGATACTGGTGAGACCTGTAAAAGAATAAGATAAATAACAAGGGATTAGCCTCAGAAACTTTGGTTGTAGTCAGAGAGAAGGAGAGGGGAGAGGAGAAAAGCAAAAGCATGGCTTGGTTACGAAGGCATGAGATCGAAGTCGGGGCGTCGCATACAGAAACGAATCTTGGATGTGCGGTGTATCCTTGTTTAGAGAGAGAAAGAAGAAGGTACGGGGTTGAATATTCGAGGGCGTGATTCCATTTTCGTCTCTCCGTTGTGGGCTGGCAATGATGTCAGCGTTTTGTCCTTCCATTATCTGGGCGAGTTGTCTATTTAAAAAACAATGTCTCGTTCAAATTCATATATATATATATATAACCAATTTAAAATTTTATAAATATTCAATAATCAAAAAATAAAATTTAATATCCAATAAACAAGATAAAAAAAGATAAACTGATGTGAATTGAGAGAAAAAAACAAGAAAAAATAAGTCACTAGAACACCGATGCTTCATTTTTGACACATTCAATACCGTTAAAAAGATTTTAATGAGATGATTTTAATCATATTAAAAAACTACCAAATAAGTTTAAAATTGATTATGATTTTTTTTTAGGGTTAATTTATAGTTAATTATGATTTTTTTTTGTGGTCTCCCAAGATGTGATTAGAATTGTTTCGTTGAGATTTTTCTAACGGTACCGGGTATGTCAAAAACAAAATGTCAATATGTTCCTGGTGATCTATTCTTTTTTTATTTTTTATTTTCCATTTCTCTCGACTGTTAAATCACCTTATCTCTCTCTTTTTTTGCCATTAAATCTTGAATTTCATCTTTTCACCATTACAACTTCATAAAATTTTGAGTTAATTTTTGTTTATGTTAATTAATTTGTAAAAAACATACATTTTGAAACATGACAATACAACTATTATTGAGAATAGCAGTTATGTATAAAAACAATATTTAGAAACACGGTTGTGTTAAAACCGTATTATTTTCCAAATATTTTTCTAACCGATATCATTTTCTCAAGATTTTTACTGGACTATGTTATTTAAAAAAAAACATCATTATCTTCAAATAAGATCAAAATACTTGTCTTTTCCTTGTTCTCACCCTCATAGTCCCTGAAATTCAAATAATTATTTTTTACTTTCTAATTTTACTAAAATTATATGTTAGTTTTAATATTTTTTAAATTTCAAAAAATAAATGGAAGTAATTTTCATTGCTTGCTTTAAAAACACTAGGTCAATTAGAGAACTATCCAATATTGTTTGTAATCATCCTTCTATCTATCACTAGATAGTTGGTCCGCATTTCATCGCAAGTCAATCTGATGTTCTTACAACGTAAAAAAAACAATGTTTAAGTGTTGCTTGGTGTTTCTAAAGAAACCGAGAGAGAATTGATTTAGTGTAAGACGGTCAAAACCCGGGTTGATCCATCTCTTGGTTAACCTAAGGCAAATCCAATTAAAATAGGATCAAAACTTGTTGATTATTTTTTTACAAAATAAAAAGATTTGATTGACTTAGGTTAACTTGGGTTAACCCACTTGACCCGTGACCCGATAGTTGTCCCGGATTAACTCTCGAGCAGAGCATAGAAACAATGAGAAAAACCGAGACCAAATCCAATAAATCAAATGTCGAATGATGAAATAAAAAAATCAAGGATAAAAAAATAGCAACTAAGAGAATAAGGACCTCATTTGAAAAAAAAATTGAGGGGACAAACTAAAATTTTGAATTAAATAGCAAATTTGAAAAAAAGCATTAAATTAACAAATAAATCCAAAATAAAAAATAAAAATCAAGAGAGTGAGGACCAAATTCATAAAAAAAAATTAAAATTATGGATCTAAGGATGAAATTGAAAATAAATTAATTTTTGATAAAAGGGCTAAGAATCAAAATTAGAAATCAAAATATTGAGGTCAAACCTTAAATATTATCATAAAATATTGAATTGAAGGGTAAAATTGAAAAGAAAAATAAAATTCACAAAAGAATCCAAAACAAAAATAAAAATCAAGATAATGAGAACCAAATATGAAAAAAAATAAAAATTAAGATCATGGATCCAATGATGAAATTGATAAAGAAAATAAAATTTAATAAAAGAGCCAAGAATCTAAATTAGAAATCAAAACATCAAGGGTTAAACCTGAAACATCATAAAATAAAAGGACAAATTTGATATAAAAATTCAATTTCAAATGATCAAATTGAAAAAAATAATGAAACTTGATACAATTAAAAAATAAAGACCAAATATGATAAACTTTACAAATAACACACTCACTGAACTGATTTTTTGCAAGGACTGTATATTTTTTAAGGCTAAAGAGAGAGAGAAAAAGGGGTGAAGAAAAAAAATATCATTGAAGTTCCATCGAGTGTGGGGCTACTACACGCATCAAACCACCATGAAAGAGGTGGCAAGACGCATCAAATGCTGCCCTAAAATGTGGTGTTCGACCATCGAAAGACACCCTCACAACGCCAACAACTTTTTATTTTTTTAATTTAATTTATGCAAATATTAAATTGTTTCTGACTGCATACGATATTAACAGAAAAAACATGATAAAAAGGCAAGAAAAACTTTCAATCTTATTTATAGATTATTTGGCTCTAATAACTATACTGCGCTAAAAAAAAGTAAGAACCAAAAACATCCCTACTTTTATTGTTAAGAAAATTAAACTTTTGATGGTGTTTTAGATATTATATCGTGTAGATCAAAGATTAAAAGATTCATACATCCTTATTTAATCCTGTAATAGCAAATATATCTCGTGAAAAATACTATATTAAGTTGAATTGTCAAGGGCAAAACAATAATTTACTATAGAAATTCATAATAAAATATGAGTATGTACACCGGAAAACAATGAGTTCTTTTTAGTTTTTGTTATGATAAATAGGTGGGATCTTGACATTGATTTTGTTTTTATTTTCGTTGAAGCTATTGCTTATACCCATGGAATATACCAAAGGTATCTATTTAAACCTTATTCACCGCATATCGTTATCACTAAAAATTATCTTTTGAGATATTGATTAAAAAAATTACAATTGTTTTTTATATTTTTCTCAGACCGTTACCAAGAAGTCAAACGCACACTAAGGAGAAACAGAGATCTTGTGAGTTGAACCTGAGCGTGAATACGCGCTGACGATGCGGCGTGTGATTAGGTCTGAAGATAATGCATAAGAGTACGTGATCCTTCTTGTTAACGTGGCTGGCTTTTCACGCCTTGTAAGGGCGGCCAAACCCCAATTCCCACGTCCCATTCCCTCCCCGCCTCCTCCACTCTTTCCTTGTTTTTGTGCCTTTCCTAATCATTAATTCCCCTACTCGCTATTCAAGCGCGTGATTCAATTTCATAAATTAAAAGGTTAAAGAATAATAAAATTAAAAAAATCAAATTTATAAATTATTTTAAATAAAATAATAATAAAAAAATATGTACCAAATCTGATATATAAAAAAAAGTTGAAAAAAGATAAACTTTTTTAATTTTTTAATTTCATAAATTATTTTAAATAAAATAAGTAACAATAAAAAAATAAGAATCAAAGTTGATACAAGAACAAAATTAAATCAAATTCTAACGGATAAAATTGAAAAAAAAATCAAAATAAAATATATAGCAATAAAAAATTGATGAGTAAATTTAATATAATCAACAAATAACATGATTTTTTTTTAATTTTTTCACAACTTTTGAAAAGTATATCCTTTCAAATTACCTCGTTTGTTTTATGGAAAGTGATTTTCTAGAAATTATTTTTTAATATTTGTTTATCATTAAAAAAGTTGGTTAATGAAAAATACTATCTAATAAGAGAAAAATTGGTGTGATTTTAAAAAAAATGTTTTCCTTTTATTTTGAATGGAATGCACTTTTTAGAAGTTACAAAAAATTCAAAAATACCATGTTATTTACTGATCATATCAAATTTGATCATCAATTTTTTAATTGATATATATTTTGTTTTGATTTTTTTTTAATTTTATCACTTAGAATTTGATATGATTTGATTTTTATATCAATTTTGGTCCTTGTTATTTTGATTTTTATTTTTTTCCGTCTTACCTTTTTCTTAATTGGTTTTTTACCAATCATATTCGGTTCCATTCTTTTAATTGTTATTTATTTTATTTTAAATAATTTATAAAAATAAAACTTTGTTTTTAATTTCATCCTCCTTCAACCTTTTCATATGTTAGATTTGGTTCTCATTCTTTTAATAAACTTGAAAAAAAATTAAAACATTGATAAGTTATTTTCTAGCTCTTTTTTTTTTATGGCATAGCTAAATATTAGAAAATATTTTCCAACTTATTTTCTATGATATTTTCAAACATAAAAAAAACCACTTTCCACATAAATTATTTTCCAGCAAACAAATTAGTAAGGAAAAACAGATTTCTAAAAATCGAGTTAAATTTTTCTTTGACTGAAAAATATTTTTTGTTGATAAACTTTACTAATGATAAACAAAAATAAATAAATTAGAAATTGATTTTTATAAATAATTTTCCATAAAACAAAGAAGTCCTAGGACCCATTTCACCATAATTGATAAAGAATGCTATATTTTTTTAAATAGAAAGATAAAATATAAAAACTTTCATTCAGATGAAACAAAACTGGGGATGAAACCAAAAGAAAAAAAAAATCAGATCCAAAAACACATAAAATTAAATTTGAATTTATTAAAAAGAACAAGGAAAAGGAAGTGAATTTAAAAGGGAGGACGACGGTGAAAGATTCACCAGGCTACCATGATTTTTTCTTTTAATTAAGGGCTAATTCATTATGTACGAGTACATGGTTTCTTCTTCTTCAAGGCACCGATGCTTTTTAGGAAAATCTTGGAAATTATTTCTCTCCATAATTGACTAGCTCATCAATTTCAGATACAGGTAGGTCCGTGTGATGTTTATACAAGTACTAGTTACAGGTCTTTTCTTTTAGCAAATGAAATTAACTCCGTGCACCAATAGAAGTTCAGTTTGATATTTTCTGGCTTATTGGTCGAGATGTTCTAGGTAGGACTTAGGATAGATTTTTTTTGCCCTCACCTGAAATGTGAAAGATCAAGGAAACAAAAGAGAAAAGAAGCGATCGGTGCCTCTTGCAATGGATAATTCAAGGGAGCACCAACACAGTGAGGGAGAAAAGAAGGGCTGAAGGGAAGAGGATTGGAAACAAGATCTAAAGTGGAAAAAATGTTGAACTCAAAAAGAATGTGAAAGATCGCATTCATTGGGCGATGATTATCCATCCCTCCTTGCCCAAGACCATGTCCATCATCTCTTGACAAACGACAGTCAAGCCTGATCTCTAACCATCCATCTTTTTGAGTTATTTTCCGCAGCAGACCATGCTTGATATCAAAGTTGAGAGTTTGATGTTGATTTTGAATTTCATCCACGCCACCTTCAATTCTGGAGCAGTCATGTGGAGCAGGGCAAGAAGATACATTGGACATCGAGAAGTATTCAAGTCTTGCTGGTTTTGCCTTTTCACATCTCACAAAGCCATTAGCAACATAATATGTTTGCAACCCCATGGCAAGAACAGAAGCTTTCCAGAGGACACTATGCCTTCCAGTAAAAGTTTTGCTTTTATCGTGCTGCTATTCAGAGGACGCTTGACTTCGAACACATGTCCAGTTTGAATCCAGAATAGTAACATCTGGCATGTTAACAATAAGCATCTCAATTTCTTCTCTACTTTGCTCCAAGGGATTAGAAAACTCAACATATTGTGAGGTTCCTTCGCGAGCATTGATTGCCTTAAACACTGGTTGGACATCATATTTAGACCTCACCTTTTCTGACTCAAACTGGGATGGGTTATGGTCAGATTTATCATGGCGAATACCAAGAAGTACTTCAATAGCTTTGGACATGAAAATTTGCAAGCCCTGTAAACAATTATGCATTCGAGTTCCATAGTCCCAAACTACATGATCCTTGGCAGTGCCAGTTACCCCGTCATGATGTTGGAAAAGAACTAAATTCCCCATTGCAGTAGTCATCTTGTAGGCAAAGCCTGTGGCCGATTTTTCACGTTGTGCTCTCTGGCAATAAGTATGCCACGAAGCCATCATTATCTCGACAGCACGAAGTGTTTGCTCTAGTACCCGATCAATAGCCTTAAAGAAAGGCCTCGAGATGTAATAGCCACTCCAATAGTCCTGTTGCCTGTCAGCATAAGTAAAGAAGTCACCTGATAAAGATGGAAAACCCCCAATCTGATCAGAGCCAACCTCTACAGGAAGTGAATAATTTATCCTGTCAGCCTTTCCACGAAGAGTTCGGAAGTACCCATCCAAAGTGCCAAATTGTGCCCCTGCATTTAAACTGGGATTAGAGTTGATGTAATCAAATAACATTCGGTAACTCTGAAACTGAGCCTCTGCGTCATCAATACTGATGTAACAGAAATCATCACCAAGAGGAACAAGGAGAGTATTAGTCCGGTACAGAGTTAATTTCTTCCGGTATTGATCCAGTAGCTTTAGTGCTCTCTCCTGAATATTTTCCACTGGTTGATTTGCACTGGATGTTTGCCCCATGGACACAATTCATAATTAATGCCTCAGTTTCACAACAGATAGCAGGCTCGGTCCACAAGAATGAGAAATATCACAGGAATAGAAGGGCATTATGTATATAAAAATACCAGTACTTCCCTCGGCATGCTCATTTGGATCTTCAAAGTCATCCCCACCAGGATCTACAATGTCTACTTGATCTCCATACTCCTCACATTCATCACCACCACCATACTCATCTTGCATAGACTAAGCAGTCGATCGTACTGGAGGTTGTTGTAAGTGTAACAGTTGAAGCAGGGACACTGAGTAAAGGCGCAGAACTATTAACTGGTTGAGTTTGCGATTTTGAAGTAGAAGCCGGGGATATAGTGGACAATGAAAATCCAGTAAACGAACGAGTAGGAGTCCCTGAAGAAGTCATCACACTAGTTGTAGCAGAAGGAAAACCCGAAAAAGAATACAAAGCAGAGCCAGTAGAAACAGCAGCAACACCTGTCCCAGCTGTAGCTCCTCAAGTCACACCAAATGCAGGCAAACTCAACCCCGAAGTAGTATTGCTAGTACTGGTAGAAGTAACTGCTGTGGCACCACTAGCTGGAGAAGAAGCATGTGTAATAGTTAGTGTGGAAAACAACGGCGTTACAGTTGCGGAAAACAACGTCTCGAGGCTTAGTATCAATCGTCATGTACTGGCTCCGAAGATCAACCGCTCTGAAGAAGAAGAAGAAGAAGGGTGGTTCTTGTTGCCTCTTGCCAAAATCTGTTACAAACCTATATAAGCTATTCCTTCTCTAACAGACTCCTGAGTTTAAGGGATTAAAGGAATAGCAAGACGTGCACTTCTTTTTAATGCGGGATTGAAAGAAACTGAAATAATTCACCCTCCTAATTCCAGAGCGCTTGTGACAGACAGCAAATTATTTTACGTGCAAAAGAGCAAGTGCATCTCATCGTCCTGCAATCCCCTCAATAAATAAATGGTTCGCTTGCCAGCCCGACGATATGGTTGGGGAAAGTAACCGAGATTTTATAGTGGTGTGCTAAAGCAACTTTTCAAAAGTTCTCCAGCTTTCCAGGTTCCTTTTTCAACTGATTCTCGTGCAATCTAAATCAAGAAATTACAGTAACATTTCTTGGTGCTTCGTTTCAAGTTATTGCAGAACACTGGTTGCTCATCAAGAGCCTCAAATCTTTGACGATCCTTGGACCGCAAGATTTTGCAGCCCAGCTCTTGAAGCCTGGAGGGATGTGCTGGGCCCGCTGGTAACGAATAGCCCACAATCTTTTCCTATCGCGAGGACGTTTTAAGGCCCAGTTCGTGCTTGACCTTGACAGAATGTATTTTTGTAATGCTCTCAAGAAAAAAAAAAAAAACAATCACAAGCGAGGATGTCGACCTTGACATGGTCTGCTAGCGACTCGAGATGAGTTTCTTGCAATCCTTCCTTTTTATCAACATCAACAGTAATAGTATTACCAATGGACCGACCGCCAGTGCCATCGAATCTTTTATATAAAAAACAAATGTTGATAACAGTAAATAAATCTAAATTGAGTGCCGAGACGAAGTAGCCCAAAATTAGGACTAAATTGTAGTTTATCCGTTTATTTGACGAAATGCTATGATTTCCAAGCACCGTTTGGTGACATTTTTCCAAAGGACATATTAAGAGCATTCTTATAATTGGTTTATAGAGCTCATAGGTTGTATTTAATTTATTAACTTAACATTCCTATCTGTTCTCTACAAGTAGATTATAGATTCTGAGTTTTATTTTATCTTTATCTTTTCTTGAGAGATATTGAAAGAAAAAAAAATGCAAGTCAAGTGAAAAAAAAAATCAAAGATAACATGAATAAATAGAGCACCCAC
>Ga0325405_1002446_pt1 | contig 19124 bp, 6 predicted proteins | sample PopdelMetagenome_21_FD_205663 | JGI IMG/M metagenome (GOLD analysis project Ga0325405, IMG submission 205663) | Populus deltoides microbial communities from Bellville, Georgia, United States - Xylem-Control-R2 | ecosystem: Host-associated > Plants > Phyllosphere > Stem > Wood/Secondary xylem...
ATCCACGAATTGAACTGGTAATTAATCCAGTAAATTAGATCTTTTTTTAGTCAATTTTTAAACTATTCTGATAACTATAAATTAATTATACACTTGTTTAAATTCAAAGAATTCAGACCCAAATTCTTCATGGAAAAAAAGAAAAAGAAAATGAAAATGAAAGGCACGCTTGAAATTAACCCATCACGTAAGTTTTCATAGCATTCTTCTAGATTTGAATGTCCTAGGTACCAGTGACATGAAAACCAGGAATAAGCTGATGCTGTAGATATAAATGGAAAGGGGGGCCATGCCACTTGCTGTTTCAAATCTTACCAAGAGAAAAGGTGGCAAGCATGGCAAGTGCTAATACGGTGATTATTACAAAGATTTGACTTTTGTTTTTTTTTTTCCTTACAGAGAGGTAAATAAAATGTTTTATTTATGTATTTCAGTAATAAAAAGTAAAATAAAATTACCAGAAGAAGCTATAAAACTTAAAAAATGGAGAGGAAAAAAAAAACATAACAAGACGACGACGATACAGCTTTAAATCGTGAGCTCTATGAGTTAACAACAAATGCATGCAGGTGAATACACCCACCTCTTGCCACCTCATCATTTTAAGTTCCCATTTTTTCTTCTTCCAAGCGCGCGCGCGCGCGCGCACACGTCATCATTATCTGCTCAGTGTTTTCCATCACCAGGATATATATCCCAGCATTAATTTGAATCATCAACTTAGGCAACAAAATTATTGCAAATTGGATTCTATAGTCTATAATTAGTCGTTAAACAATTAAATTGTTAGTATTAATAATTAACACGATAAAAAAAAATATTATATTAACATTATAATTATAATTATAATAATTGTTAGTATAACTAGGGAGAGCTTAATTCTAAAACATTGAACATTTTACCTTACCACGTACAAACTGAATGGTAGTACAAACATTGCAAACCATTGATATGGGGCCTAAATGTTAGTTTGATGTGGGCCATTGGATCGGGTGAGCACGAAAGACCGTACTGATATTTTCAATTTGTACAGTATTGCATTTACTACCTGATTAACTCTCCTGGCCCCATATACATTACATTACAATATCTACCACGTACTAATGTTTTATTACACTGATCTGCTACAATCAGCCTTACCAAAGCCCACTCTACGATTGGCTATATCAAACTCCACCCACAGATTTTGCTGATGAAAATTTCCTATTATATTGCTAGCAGCGCCCAGCATTTCTGACCGTCCGATCCCAACACAATGGACCCCACCACCAACATCTGCTAAAACCCTCCCCTTCTCAATTACTATCTCCACACCCTTGTCAAATTCAAACACCATATTGCCTATCAACCGTCCGATCTCCATCGCATTCCCATCGAAACACATGTCGGATACACCACTATACACGTAGCCTTTTTTCAGTCTTGGCCCCGCTAGTCTCACTACTTCCTCCCTCACCTTATTATAAGCCTCATCCACCAAGTAAGTGAACTCGGACCCTGAGTCAATCATGGATTGACCCGCCCCGCTACGATCAGCCCGGAAGGCTGAAACCGGGATATTTAATTTTTTGTTGCCAATCCTAATTCCTTGCAAGGGGACAGTGTGAGCCAAAGGGTCCAAGTTGGGCATCCGTTGACTTTGGGAAAATGTCAAAAGACTAATATACTGAAACCCAGCTGAATTCGGGTTCTCACCCAAGTAAAACGACCCGGTTGGTGTAAAACCGGGCCGAACTTGCCGGGTGGGCAAACAATACGAGAACTTGGTTATTTTAGCTTGGGAAGCGAAGGACAGCCTCCCAAGGTTCATTCCCAAGATACCCTTGTCATCACTTGCATCCTCGGCACAACCTAGGATCAAGGGAGGGGTACTTTGAGACGTAGAAAATGTAATCTTTTCTCTTACAAGGTTACCCTCAGCTAATGTTCCATCAGCATAGAAGTAAGAATAATGGCACAGACGATTCAGGTCACAGGAAGTTGGTAGGGTAAAGTCAGGGATTCTAGGCTTACAAAGTGGATGATTACATGGTAAAACCGAGAATGAAGAAGACAAAGAAGGATCAAAGACAGTACTAGGTGGGGGTTTCCTAGGAACCTTTTTATGGCACTGAATCCATGACAACTGGCTGCCTGTGTCCAAAATCATTTGCTGAGATTGTGGTGGTGTCCCAATAGGGAGAGACACTAGTAATATCATCGAGTACTTGAATCTTGACCTGTAATTATATGGTGATGCTGCGCTTTTGAGTGCTGGGGTTTTCTTGGATTGTGAGATGAAAGAAGAGTAGAAACTTGGAGAGGTTTGTGGAGAACGAGGGAGGGAGGTGAGAGGGAAAGAAAAGGAAAGAGAGTCATTTTTAAGTTCGGTTTCCTGGGTTGAGAGGAAGAGAGAGGTGAAGAGGAGGAGGAGGGGAAGCATGGCTTCTTTGAAAAGAGGAGGAGAGGCCATGGAAGAAAGAGAGAGAGGGAGGGTGGTGTTGGGTTTTGAGTACAGTTTGCGATGGAGGGTTGTATTTATATGCCATGAAAAGGTAGGGATGGGCTGAGTAAAGCCAAAAGAGGAAAATTTTGAAAAATAATAAACGAAAAAAAGAAAAAGAATACGCGTTTTCTTAATTAATTGAGTGGTTAGAGCTATAATGACAATAGAATTGATGCTTCCTTTATTAAGTTGCAGAAGAAGTCTGGCAGTGAAGAAAATATAGTGCAGCCTGCCTCAGTAGAAGCACAGGGTAAAGAAATTAATTGTTGAAGGTCGTCAACATTACAATTAATTGAAGCTCAAAGGCAGCCCGCAGCAAAGGTACTTCTGGCCACAATTTTCAAAAAATTTTGATTTTGATTTTTTTTAATTTCAAATTAATATTATTTTTAGTGTTTTCTTATCATTTTAATATACTAATATAAAAATAATTATTTAAAAATAAAAAATATTATTTTAATATATTTCTGAAAAAAAATTCTATATAAAATAACCATTATCATACTCTTTCAAAGAACTCGTGAAACTAATTAATGGTGTTTATACTTGATTTTGATATCATGGATTTGTTGATTATATAAGAAGAATAAAGATAGGTATATAAAATAATATTATTATTTTTTATTTTGAAATAGAAAGTGAGGCATCTATTTTCTATCTCTTGTTTTTGTTTTTTATTTTAAAATAGTAATTAAATATTAACTAAAAATTATATAAACAAACAAGATTTTCAAAATAACATGCATTTAGTAGAATTGAAAATAATCATTGTAAATTAGTTGTATTTTAGTTTTATGTACTGTTACAAATCAGCACTGCTTGGTGTGTTTTTTCCTTAAAAAAAATAAAGTTACTCTCTACAAAGGGAAGAGAATTTAAGCAAAACATATTGAATATTTGATTTTGGATCATGAAAGTTTGGGACCTGGGAAAAATATTTTGTGGTGATATTCTAATGTTTTTATTTTATGGACTTACTTAGCTCATCAATTTTTTTTTATATGGTTCAAAAAATACTTATGTCATCAGTTATTTTTTTAAGTGTCTGGTACATAATGTTTTTCAAATAATTTTTTTTTATTTTTGATATAAATAAATTAAAACCATTAAAAATCACTAAAATAATATAAATTTAATATTTTTTTTAAGTTACATATACTTAAAAAAAAAAAAAAAAAGTTGTGCCAAAGATATCCTGACACTATAGCTACACCCTGCTATCTGGGCCCTCTAGTTCTTGACCTACTACTATATAACAAAGTCGTGCTTTTTTTTTTTTTTCTTCTGCCAATGTAGAAATTACTTCTTGATTTTTATTGTTCTCTCATTTAATTCATTTTTGACAAATAATCACATTCTGATTATTATTTTTTTCCCTTCAAAACAAACATAACTTCACATTGTGATGATAGTGCCCGACAAGGTGTATATGTTAAATACTAATAAACCATATAAATTAGTCAAAATCTAATATAAAACTTAATCTAGCTATATAATTAAATTTAGAATTCAACTAGCTTGATCCTTGATGTATATTAATTTGCAACCTTGTCCTTCATGTTAAAATTTAATTTGATTTTTTTAAATAATATTATTTTATTTTAACCGGCTGAAATTAATCTTTTTCAATTCACAATAGGAAAATGAATTAAGTTGAAGTTAATAACTTTAATTTATAGTTTGTAATGTATTGGACATTGATTTGAATAATAAAAAAAAGGGTATTGAAAACGAAAAGATTAATTTATTGCTGGCAATTTGTATCTTTTACGTTCCTTTTATTTTATATTTATTGGAAACTTCTAATACTATAAGGGTAGTAGTTTTCTTTAATCATTAGCCTATGGCGTTGTGATAAAAGTACAAAGCTTGCCCAATATCAAACAAAACCCAAGGCCATCAATCAATGGGGACCCAGCGAGTCAAATTGGCCGAAGAAATTTGGATTTTTAATTAAAATATGAAAAAGATGGTATGAACTCTTGAATAAATGAACAGTTTTTACACATGTAAACATTATATATATAAAAGAGGAGCAGCAAAAAGCAGAAAAAAGATTTCGAATACGAAAAAGAAAAGCCGGCGGCTGAACTTTCCTCTTCTTTTTGTTGTTGTTGTTTCTCATCGAGAACCTACAGAAATTATTACAAAAAAAAAAAATTAATTTAATTTAGGTATCCATTAAGAAAATGTTTTTTTTATTATTATTAATGTAAGTGTCTGGATCAGTTTGCACCCACCTCGACTAATTCCACAGCTCCTGAAATTAACGATCATATAAGTCTTCAATAGCCATCATATTAGCAATCATATGTCTCGAGCATAAAATTATAAGAGAGCAAATCTTTTAGTCCTAGACTCTTATCATTTGATTACCTACTAGATCATTTGTGTTTTTTTTACTTGAATTTGTAATGGTAATTGCAAAGTTATATTAACCGGTGAAATTAATTAATTTTACCTTTTTTTTCTTGATTTTTTAAAATTAGCATCTTTGTCAATCTTTTTTAAAACCAATTAACATATTTCAGAAAATAATTAGAAGAAAATAATTAAAACCAATTATGTTTTATTTTACTTGAATTCGTAGTGGTAATTGCAAAGTTATATGTACAGATGAAATTAATTATTTTTACTTTTTTCTTGATTTTTTAAAAATTAGAATAGTTGTCAATCTTTTTTTAACCAATTAGCATACTTGAGAAAATAATTAGAAGAACAATAAAATTAAGAATTCATTAATTTATACTGTAATAGTAATAGATTTTTAAAGTATTTTTTATTAACAAATATTCTTTTTAATATTTTAGATTTTGCAAGTTCCTAATTGCTGATTTCATTTTCTTTTTATCAAGCATTGGATTGTTTCAACCTTGGAGTAGTATCAAAGACTGTCTTTAATGACTGGAAAGTGGGTGGTGAGCCAGCCAAGTCGCGAGTCAACACTCAAAACCAGCTGGCCACCATAACAGAGCACTCGAGTCTCGATGGAGCATCTCATAGGTTGTTGAAAATTGTGGAATAGGCTCAGAACTCCATTAATTTTCAAAACTCCCCGCACGCCTATATTTAATTCATCATTGTATTTGAAGGTTGTTAAACAATACTCTCTCTTTTTTCTTTTTCTTTTTTAAAAAAGGGTTAATTATGCACAAAATAATGCTTCTGAAAGTTTCTTGAATGGATTTCCTTACAAAAAAAAAAAAATAGCGATAACCAGCTAGGGCTAGGCTGTGTTGTTTCAAGATATGTAAAATCAGCATTGGAGCATCTAGCTGTTATGGTTAATCGTGTGATTTGTTTTGTTTCTATCCCGGGTTTAACTTTTTATGTGCATCCCTGTCATCCTCATGGTGCCTTACCTACTTACTGGGCTTGCAGGATATTCAGTGGGCCGTGAAGAATAGTCATGATGCGCGTAAGCTGCCCCGGACATCCCACGCTAATAAAAAAAAAATATATATATGTGAAATCGATTCTCGAAAAAAGAAACCCAAAATAGAAGTTTGTTTCCCGCTAGAAGTGGACTAATTATTTGGAAAAGAAGGGGTTTTTCCCGTTATGTTAAATAAGGGATTTTTAAAAAATAATTATTGGAAATTGATTAAATGAAGAATATATGCCAAAACAATTATTGAAAATTCATTAGATTGAGAAAATATGTCAAATAAAACGGAAGAGTCACACCGTGTTATGATCATGCATTAAGATGTGAATTTGTTATTAATTATAGATCATGATAAATAAGATATTTATTCTAATTTCATGGATAATTATTTTTTTAAAATCACTTATTATTAGAATTTTTTTCCATATTAGCATAGTGGAAAAACTTATTTTTTAAATCAGTTTAAAAAATAATTCTCACTCTCACACATAAATAATAGTTGCGCATGTAAAATTAGCACAGCCACTAAATTGCACATATGCTACATGCATGACAACTAGGTGACGCATGTAGTAAATGGACATCCCATTAAAACATTAGACTTTTTTAGTTTTTTAGTCTCAGTCATTTCAATTCATTGTCCATCAAAATTAATTCAAGCCAACATTTTAGAGAATTACCGAAACATCAACAATAGCCACAACCAATAGCCAACAGAATCAACTAATTTCTATAATAGGTAAATTTATAGTTATAAAAATTAATCACAACACCAAGATAATTCATTACAATAAAGAATATCAATTCAATTATAAATTAATTAAATTTCATAGTTAAACATCTAAAAAACTAACTTGTCAATAGACCTGCACCATCAAAACCATAAGCATGTCGTTATTATGCATGATAAACATTGTCATTCTTCTCTATTGCACTGTCCAAACGCTGAGCCTCTTCAACCTCGTCAAGTGAAGAATAGCACAATGAGAACTAAGTATTGAAAGCACCACACACAATATCGTCAGTAGCATCATGAACCGCAGACTTGTATATTAGAAAATTCACCTAAGATATTAGAAAAGATTATATTATCATTTTTAATATATAAATCATAATTTTATTACATGTTAAAAACAAATTATTCAATACATATCAATCTATTATAACTTGGTGCACGAGGTTCATAATTATCTGGATTACATGTCAACTGACGCGAAGTGTCACATGGACGTCTCATAACACACTTTTATAGTGGTGTTATGAATCATCTTGTTATGTTCATATACCAAGACATGTAGATATTTAACTCAATAGGCAAATACAACTCTATAGATGTGTGATTTCTTCTCACATGCCACAAATTGACATATTGTACATGAACCATCGCTAATCATCTTCCTCTTTACCTTGACAATTAACAACATGAATGTCATTAAATGTGTCAACATCATCACATATGTTGTAACACAACCCAAACTAATGCATTACCCGATTAGGGTAATTCACCTCAACTATGACAAAATAGTATATAAGGGCCACTGCAAGCCATAAATCACTTCTCTCTATGCATAATGAAGATGCACTTCCAATCAAATCATCGGTGTACGATGTCCACATGACTTATAGAACCATAAAACATATATATTTTTAACATTCACACCAAAAAATACAGTTAAATAATAAAATGATTAATTGAGTTCACGCATATCTGGTAAGGGTTATGTGAATCCAACTCGTCTTGATAGAATTCGTAAACTTGGATGAGATTTTATGTAAAATGCCTAGGCCTCTCTCTAACCCAACTAACATGTTGAAGAAAGTTAAGTTAGATAATTTTTATAGAAAATTTAAATTTAACAATGTGTTCATTATTATTAATACTGAGCTAATTTAAATTCCACCTGATTCCTCAATAGGCTAAGTTTTTTAATTTATCAAATGAATTGTCCAACCTCAAGCTACATAACTCGGTACTTTCTCTATGATAAATGATATCATCATCACTATCGATGATTTTACCACTATAATAACATAAAATTCCCACTATAAAAGACATATATCGTGGAAAATCACAATGTTAATTTTTCAATATATCAAATTATTCAAGTTACATTAAAAAATAAAATCATAAACTACCCTAACACTAACATAATCAACAATTTTCTTACTAAATAAAACAATATAAACACTTACTTATCTAATTTCATATCTAATTAATCTTCAGTTAGACAAAATCAATAGAAACCCTAACCTAAACCCTAGAATTTCTATCATAAAAATTCACAAATTAACCAAGTAAAACAAATAATTAATAGAGAGGAAGGTGAATATACCTCAAATTGGTTAAATGGGGAGCTTTTGGGTGGCAGTGGCGGCTTCGATGGCAGTGAAGGTCGGGAGAATTTTTTGGGTGTCGCAGGTGGATCAATGGTTACAGAGAGAAGCTATGACTCTAAGAGAGAGCGAAAGAGAGAGAAAGGTGTCTAAATCACCTTAGAAGAAAATCTTTGAAGTTACAATGAAATGACTAAATCATCATTAAAAGGAAATTTTATTTAGTTGACGTCTAGGATCTTTCTTGACTTTTTACTTTTTTTAAGCACAATAAAATGATTAAATTACCTTTAGAAGAAGAAAAATTTAAATTGATGACTAAGGGCTTTTTTTTTGTATTTTCATCCTAGTTTTTTTTAGTTATAATAAAGTTGGTTGAGTGAAAATTTGGTATTTTAATAAATATAAATATTATTAAAAAAACAAAAGTTGTTAACGAGTGCAAAAAATTTATCGATGTGCAGAGAGCCTCCGTCATCTTCGAATGGTGCGTGGGGCACTAAATGCCTCCTTCCGTGACAGCTTTTGAATCGTCTTACCAGCCCCTCCCTCCCTCCCTAGACAGTGCATGTTGCTTATGGATCTCTAGTGTGGCGTTGAGGACCTGCCCCCCCCTTTTATTTTCTCTTTAGTACTTAACCCTTTAACTTTTCTAATGATATCTTAAATTTGTTTTTCCTTAATGTTTGGTTCATATTCTTTTAATTGCTATTTGTTTTATTTAAAATAATTTATAAAATTAGATTTTTATTCCTATTTCACCATTCTTCAATTTTTTTTATTTGTCAGATTTGGTCTCTATTCTTTTAATTACTATTTGTTTTATTTGAGATAATATCTAAAATTAAATTTTCTTTAGTTTTTTTTCTTAACAGATTCGATCTTCATTCTTTTGATTTTTATTTTTTTTACTCTGAATTTTTTTTAAATTGATATTTTTTTATTTCATCTTTCAATATTAAATTACCAGGAATTAAGCTTCTTGATTGAGCTCGGTTCTAAGATTCCATGGGTTATGATTTTAGGAGATTAACCCGGGATTAAAAGATTTGTTAAAGTTTACTTTGTTTTTTTTTTATTTTTCCAGCTTCATCACTAAAACTTTGTTGACAATTTGTTTAATTTTCACTAATTTTGAAAATAACCTAGGTTATCTTGGGTTTTTTTTTACTTGTCATTCTCTTCTAAAGTTAGCATTTATTTTGTTTTTGAATTAAATTAAATAAATAAATTAAATATAAGCATGAGAAGAGAAACTCACTTCATGATATTTTATCTGGTTTGATTTTTAGGTTGTTGCTTTGACCGCACGTATGATCTCTTTTTGGGTTGTCATGCAGCCTTTAGTAGTGCCATTAAAACTGTCTTGATGAGCTTTTTTTGGTGGTGAAATAGTGTACATAGTGAAGCAACGGTGAATCTCTAATAATTTTTTTTTTCTTCAAGGTATGATATTAATAGCTAATTTTTTAAAATTAATTATTTTTATTTTATATATTATTTTTATTTAAAAATATTAATATCGTCTAAATATTTTTTTGTTAGCCACGGAGTATCCCAGGCCGTATCTCCAATTTACCTCTCAAAAGATAACCTTTTCTTTTTCTTCGAGGATTGGCGGAAAAACTAAGCTTAACATGTAACTCTTTTTTTTCTCCATGTACTTTCTTTAATTTTGGACACCAATACATTAAGCTTTCATATCTAGCTAGCATTACCCTAGCATATTTAGCTAGTTTAATGTTTCTATATTTATTTTAAAAAATAATCTTGATTACTATACAAAATAATTTAAAAATATTATTTATTATTGAATAAAAACAATATGCTTATTATGATACGAAACACAATTATTAAAAAGAAAAAAAATAATACTCTTGAATTATTTTAACCTTTTACTTGATATATATATATTATATTCTGTTAAGTATATAGTCCCAGGATCATTCTAAAAAGAAAAAAAGAAAATTATAGTCCTAGGATACTTATTTTTGATTTTTTTTTTTCCTGTTATCATCAAATATACACAAGCCTTTGCTTTGAAATAAATAATTATACTACAATAACACGATTTATCATGTAATAGATAAATTATATGAAAGAATCTTAATTCGATTAAGATTTGTATATCATTCTGATCCTTATTAGAGACGGTAACGAAATACATAGGGTAATTGTAATAAATAAATTATAATAAGGTTCAAACCATATATAATTAGATGACGGATTATTGCCATAAGAAAAGAATCTCATGCATCACATCTTGACTTTCGGTAGGTTCTCTTGTCATCTCTCCCCCTCTCTAGCCCACAACTACCGTAGCCTTATTTCTTGTCTTCGTTTTCAGGAACATGATTATCCAAGTCTTTAGTCATGAGAACGCTGTTATTAAAACCGATCGGGTTGGTCAGAGACCGGACTGATTAGTTTGGACATGTCTGGAATAAACCTAATTTATTTATTGACTCGGGATGGATATTAAAAAAAATCAATTTAAAATTATTTTGATTTAATTTGATTTAATTGATTTAACAAGTTATTTTATAATTTAATTGACTTCAATTAAACTCGTTGATATTTTAAAATAATATTATTTTTTTAAAAAAATTATTTTAATTGAATCTAAATTAATTCATTTAATTTAATTTAATTTAATTTATAATAATTAAATTAAGTTTAATGACTGTATATCTTACTCGTGATGAAGACTGAACTATGAAAACATGTAATATTTAACCAAGTTAATGTCACCTCGTTAATCCTGTGATTTTCCCTTCTGTTTTTTTTTTTTTTGGTTGCCAGACGATTCTTTTGATTAATCTATTTTTAGTGGAGCATCTCTTAACCTAAACATGACTAAATCTTAAATCATGTTGGCATCCGGAATCCTACAAAAACATACCCATACCTCCCATTAATTACCCGACGGAAAAAAAAAAAACATGGATGGATTTGGACCCTTTTCAGAGTTAATAATTAATCTTGCCAGCTACGATCGATAATTTATTAAATATATAATATTTTTCATTATATAGTTTTTAATTATATTTGGCGAAAATTATTAAAGGGAGTTTGAGAAAATCTTTGCCCATACACAATCATCGAACTTTTGATTGAAATTTGAAGTCGAGCTATGAGCAGTCACCTACGAATTAAGTGGAAGATTGATTCTACTTAATTAACCATTAAATAGAGGTTTTTAATAATCACTAGGGATTTGGGTTTGTAGATTTATTAAATAAAGTTAAATTTACCTCTCAATCAATATATATATATATATAAATTAATTAATCATCTAGGCAAAACAAAAATAATATCAATTCTAAACTCATGGGCGAGCAAGTATTTCGTCACTAAACTATGATAATAGAGAAATATTTAAGGTTTAATCTACCCTTCCTAGATGATTAATTAAGTACTTACACCTCCTCTAGTAATGTCATGTCACTTTTAGCTTTTCCCTGCCATGATTATGAGGAAGCACCACATGCATGCCCAAGCATTCATCAGATCCAGTGAATCTGAATTGCTTGCTGGTCCAGCCACCGCTCGCTCGGTAACAAAGAAACTCAAGGCAATAAATCTCTCCACTAACAATGTATTTGACAGATATTTTGGTAATTAATGCACTCATTAATTCTCAAACAGCATAACACTTACTGCAATATTATTGTAGTTCATGGTCCCTTTATGTTTTTTAATATTGTTATAGAGGGATTTCTGAGCAAGTTCATGTGCTAGAGGATTTAAAATAAATTATATGATGTAGAAGCTGTAACTACCAATATTCATAGCATATAGAAAAGATAGACACGAAAATAACTAAGAAAATCATATATATTAGACTCTTTAATTAAAAATGATAAAAATATCTTTCTTATCCTTAAATAATTTTAATTCCCTTAAATATGATAAAAATCATATATATTTTTTTTGTTTTTATTTATGATATTACTACAAGCAAATGGTTTGATGGTCTCTAAACGGCTTGAAAGGAGAAGGATGCTAGAAGGGATAGCTAGCGGGTTGATGCCTTGTGCGATCATAAGAATTAAAATCCATATGGATAATGTTTGCTCTTTTCTTGGCTCAAGGGAGTAGCTATTAATTTAATGGTCCTGTGAATTAAAGGGAAGACCTAATAATGCATTATTTCATCTCTCATTTTGTTTCATATGCATGCATGTGAAAGCAAGACTGTTAGTGAAAAAATAAAAAATAAAATAAAAAAACACTAGTCTATCTTCATTCTAAGGAGTCTCATATTTAGAACCAAGAAGAAAACAGTGAAAAGCTGGAAGAAGATGGATACATAATTATAAAACAAACACTTGGCAGAAGCCGAAGCCATGGGTTGGGTGTGTCGATTCATAGGTTTACGGGTGAATGCATGTTTATATATATATATAGAGCCTGATCTGACGAGTTAATTAGGAACCCAAAAACCCAAGATCTTGATCAGGTTTTTAATAGTCTAAACTTGAGCTTACAATTAATCTGATAAAACTCGAGTAACCTGCTGGGCAGCCGGAAACACATATGAGACCTAACTTCTCTCTTATTTTTTTACATTTTTGAATAAATCTTAAAAGTTTAAAATTAATTTATAAATATTTAGTTTCTAAGATACATAAAAGACCTCCCTCAACTGTACATAAGACTTTCCACATAATTCTATATATGGATCATAAATCGAGGGGGCCTGACGAAGATCGGCAGAGGGGAGATGGTCACGGGATTAGGTTTATACCTGTGGATAGATATAGTTGTAAAGTAAGAAATTTTCACGGCCAATGTTATCTTAATTAAGTGATCTCCGGCACTGAAAAATTTTTGACACATGAAATGAGACATTAGTGAGTGAAAGGACAACCCTCCATACACACACACACACACACACACACACATATATATATATATATATATATATATATATATATATATGTGTGTGGGGTGTCCAGGCCAATTTACGCGCACCATAACTATTCCCCACAGCTTATTGGACATTCTACAAGCCTAAAAATAAATAAAACATTACAGAGATAATAGACATGTACATAAAAAATTGAACCCGGAACGGGACGAATAAATGACAACCCTCCACGTACTTACTTTGGGAGGTTGGGGAGAAGGGGGGGAAAAAAAAACCCTACTTTTTGGTCGCTAGCTGTTCTTTCACGGCTGGTTTCACCACCTGGCCATGCATTTGAAAAAATCGTAGCTTCTGTCCCTGTTTTTTAGTAGAAGAACCGACAGCAACATTCCTTTGTCTTGGGATCACACGTGCACGCCAAATGCTAATTACACATCTCTAAATGAGTGATTATAATTATTATAAAAAAATATTAAACATTTGAGTGGAAAATACTTTTTATATGAATAATTAACCATATCAATTTTATTTTTTGTACTCGAGTCCTTCTTTTATTTTTCTTTCAAGATCTTTTTAATTGGATCATTTTGCTTTTCATTTAACAAATCCCAGCATTTTTTTAAATTTATATTTTTTTATCGAGTTATTTTATTTCTCATATAATTATTATAGTGTGGTTTCGCCAAACTAATACTTAATAAATCATGAATTGATACTTGAAGATAATATAAGATGAAAGAAATATTAAAAAAACATTAAAACATTTAAGATGAAGAACACTATTTTTTTAAATTTATATTTTTTTATCGAGTTATTTTTTATTTCTCATATAATAATTATCATGCAGATACTTAATAAATCATGATATTTAAAATTATAAACATTTGTTTATATTTTTCTTTGTTTTTCTTTTGAGTTAACATAGACTTGGACAAGAAGGGAAAAAAAATCCATGTCCATTGAATCTTGAAGTGGACAGATCATGACCCTGCAATGAATTCTAGATTGATTTATTTCATAAATTTAAAATTTAAAATAGCTTTTAAATTCTAATAAATATTATCTTTATACAAGTTGAGACTAATACTTATTTATTTTTAAAATATTATCTTTTAAAAATAAATAAATAATATCTTTATTGTATTACTATAAAGATAATATTTATTTATTTTCTTAAAATTTAAATTAGCTTTTAAAATCTTTAACAAAATTGTATCTACCACGTGTTTTTTTTTTTTTTTAAGAAATAGCATATAATACATGCAACTCTTAAATTATAGATTGGACATGTGATTTTTTTAAAACCATGCTATTTTATCAAATAAATTTTTAAATATGTTATTTCTTTAAAAAAAATTTACTGTGCTGCTTTTTTTTTTTTTAAAAAAAAACCTCTATCACTGGTAGACTAGTAGTCACCAATTTCAGCTTTCTTTCATCGTAGAGACAAGGATGCTGATCAGCTAGCACAGGATGACAGGATTTGACCTTCGTTTTCCGGGAATGCCCACCATCTTTCTAATTCATTAAAGCATTCTTTATTCTTCATGCTACTACTTAATTGGCAATTTCATAAGACCAATCCATATTACGTAGAAAATCTTCACTTAATTGATAATCGTGAATTATTACAAAAACTTAATGATATTAAATCTATATAATTTTATCTTGAAAACAAAAGGTTTTAAACTAATGCCTCGATAGTTTAAGGAAAATTTATATCATCTAAATTCTATCGTTTTCGAATAAAAAAATGACTGAAAAATCATCTGTTTTTAGCGACATTAATAGAAAAAAAATCCCTTACATATCAAGTATGGTAGGTACATTAACAAATCTTTTATACACCAATAAGTATAAGGTTATCATTACATCAGATATGAATAACTCGTATAATTATTTTAGATGGAGAGTCATGACGGTTTATCATGCCTTCAATATCTTTAATTTAGGAGATCGTCTAAGATTAGACTTATAGCCTTATAATTTAGTAATAGTTAAATCCAAATGCTTTGGGTCTGGCATGCTTGCGAGACCTACGTCACTTTGGGCTTGACTAACTTTTCAATTCAAGTATTTTGGGTTTCACATGTTTGCTACCTTGAGCTTGACTGACTACTAAGCCTAAGTTCTTTGAGTCTAGCATATTTTCAAGACCCATGCTACCTTAAACTTGGCTAACCGTGACGCTCAAATCCTTTGGATCTGACATGTTTGCTGAACATATGCTACTTTATGATTTGCTAATCACCAAGCTCAAGTCCTTTAAGTCCGGCATGCTTGTCGGACCTATGTTACATTGGGCTTGGCTAATTGACAAGCCTGAGTTCTTTAGGTTTAACATGTTTTTCGAACTCACGCTATCTTGAGATTTGCTTACCAACAAGTCCAAGTCCTTTAAGTTTGACAAGTTTGTCAGACTCACGTTACTTCGACTTGGCTAATCGCCATGCTGAAGTCCTTTGGGTCTACCATGTTTACTAGAACTATGCTACATTGGGCTTGGCTGACCGTCAAACCCAAGTTCTTTGGTCTGGCATGATTACTAGACTCACGCTACATTGAGTTTGGTTGACCATCAAGCCCAAGTCCTTTGAGTTTGTCATGTTTGCTCGAGCCATTTTATTTTTATTTTTTTATTTATAAAAATCTATAACAAAAAATATTGACTCATCAAGTACAATTTTACCTTTTAAAAAAGATGAATTATCCTTGAAGGGTAAAATGATCTTTTCATAAAGTTAATTTGTCATTCTTTATTTATTTGGAGGCAACATTGTCTTTTCAATTTTTTGTAATTGTTAAATTAATGTATTATCCTTAAAGTTAAAAAAAGACTAATCTTGGGGTTACGAGTTTTATAGAAATTTCATTTTACTATAAATAATGTAATGACTCCATTGTTGTTATCATAAAAAACAATTATCCTTGGTTATGAACTTAATAATAATTTTATAATGGATTTTTTGTTGTTATCATTTTGTCCTGGGTGAATTTTTATCATTTTCTAAATAAAATAAAATAAAAATGAAAAAAGTTACGCGTCAACCGCTCCACGACCTTCAAGCAATGAATGTAGCTAACTACAGTGGTTGTAGTTGTGCTTCCACTGCATCATTTAATTCATTTCAACACCTTTTTCCTTCTTGGGTGGCACATGCATGGTGATTTGTTTTGGTTTGGCGCAAATTCACTTTTCTTTTTCCCATGCTTTTCTCTCTCCTCCACCTCAATTTGCATGCTACCCCTTGAAAAAATCACATCAGCCCTTCAATTTTTTCCCCTTTTGATATAGTCCAAGTTCTCTTAATTCTAATTTTTTAATTTGAAAAAATTATTTCAAATTAAAAATTATTTTCAATTTCATCATTCTTCAATTGTTTCATCCATCTGATTTGGTTCTATTCTTTTGATTGCTATTTTTTTTTTATTTAAGATGATTTCTTTTTATTGTTATTTTATTTATTTATGGTGATTTATAAAATTGATTTATTTTTGTGATTTTATCCTCCTTCATTTTTTTCTATTAGGTTTGACCCTCATTCTTATAATTGATAATTTTATACTTTGACAAGTTTTTTAAATTGATTTTTATATTTTATCTTTTAATATTAAATTGGTTGGTAATTGATTTTCTTGATTCATCTTGGGTCTGGAATTTTATGGGTTATGATTTTGGAATATTAACTTAACTTTAAAAGACTCACATGGTGTTGCTTTGTTTTTCATGTTATTAAAATTAGGGTTGCCTTATTAAATTAATTAAACTCATCTTTTGCTTCTTTAAAAATCCTATCATTGCCTTAATATTTTTCTTCTTACATCCATAAGAAATTTTATACACCACATTGTTATGATTGATGCCAATATAGGTTTACTCAAGTCACTTTTTCTTATCATTTTTTAATTCTATATATATATTTTTAATTTTAGCCTTCAATATTTGGTTGATTATAATTGAGCTTTCTAATTTATTTCGATAAAAGTTTCATGATTTTATCATGACACGTGGGAAAACCACTATACACACACATGCCTTGATTTACTGTGGATTATAATTGTAAAATTATGATTTTACCTTTAAAAAAGGATGAATTGGCCTTGAGTAGTTAAAAGATCTTTTATGAGGTTATTTATCATTCTTTATTTATTTGAAAAAACATTGTCAGTTCCAATTTTTATAACATTTAAATTATAGTATTACTCTTGAAAGTAAAAAAAAATTTGCCATAGGGTCCAAGGGCTTTATAGGAGTTTCATTTTACTATAAATAATATAATGACTGTATAACCTTTTCCATTAAATTTTCCTAGCCTTGATTTCAAGGGTTTAGTAGTAATTTCATAATGATTTTTTATTATTATCATTTAGTCATAAAGGTATTTTTCATCTTTGTCAAAGTAAAATAAAATAAAAAAAAAGTTGTTGATGCTTACAAAGCACGGGTCAGCCGCTTTGCTACCTTAGGGTGGCATGTGCGACTGAATTCGATGGTGTAGCTATGCTTCCACCGCATCATTTAATTCGTCTCGGTGTCCTCTGCCTTCTTGGGTGACAAGTACATTGTGATTCGGCTCGGTTTAGCACAAGTTTGTTTTTCTTTTCCCCTTTAATTTCTCTCTCCTCCACCTCGATTTGCTTTTTGCCCCTTGAAAAAATCATATTCACCCTTAAATTTCTTTCCTCTTTATATTTAGTCCATGTTCTTTTAATTGTAATTTTTTTATTTGAAAAAATTACTTCAAATAGAAAATTATTGCCAATCTCATAATTCTTCATTTTTTTTTCAATTCTCAAATTTAGTCTCCATTTTTTTGATTGTTTTTTCTTTATTTGAGGTGATTTATAAAATTAATTTTCTATTCAATTTTATCCTTCAATATTAAACTAGTTGAGAATGACTTTCTTGATTAAGTCTAGATCTAAGATTTCATGGGATATGATTTTGGAATGTTAACTCAAGTTTAAGAGATTTACTCGGGTATGCTTTGCTTTTCATATTGTTAAATTATGATTGCTTTATATATATATAAAGTGTGGCCTTAATATTTTTCCTTTTACATTAATTTTTTTTCCCTTGGCTCGTATTATTGTGCCCGATGCTAATGCAGGTTTATCCGAGTCATGTTCCTTTTGTCCTTCTTTTAATTCTATATTTATTTTTGCTTCCGGACTTCAATATTCGATTAATTATAATTAGATTTTTTAATTTATTTTAGTATGGATTCCATGATTTTATATCAATCTCATATTCTAGATTATAGATTTTACAAATTAATTATAATTAATTTGAATTAACTTAATAGGTGAACATCTCAATATTTTTAAAGAAAAACATATCTTCTAGCATGTCACTATTTATATATTTTAAAAATTATTTCCCCAGCATGCTTCTAAGTTTGACTCCTTCATGTCTTTACAATATTTTTGCAAGATAAAAAATAAAATAAAATAAAATCAACCCGATGTATTATGGCATGAGTAAAGAAGTTGCTGGTGTCTATTCCTAGTGCATGCGTGTACACACACACACACACGGATTACCAACCTGATTGATGAGCTAACAGGGAACGAGGGATAATAAGCACATAGGCACCCAATAAATCAAATATTAAGCATTATGTACTCTGAAATTTGTATGTTGGCCTCTCTCCACTCACTAAGAAAGTGTTGTCAAATAAATAATTATGTACATGGACCTTCTTTTCCCTTCTTCTCTATCCATCATTACCATTAGAGGAATATTAATCAAAATAATTAATTACTTCTTAAAAAATAAAACATCAATGATTTGGCACCGAACAATCACACACTATAGCATTGTGTTTGGTTAGTGTTTTAGAATTAAAAAAAATATATAAAAAAGAGAAAAACATTGTGTTTGGATGGAGTGATAGAGATAAAAATATAAAATAAATATATTTTTATAAAAATTTTAGAATAAATTTCTGTATTTTCAAAATAAAAATAAAAAAAACTATAAAAAGACATGTCCCTTTTCACTTGCTACTTACTTAATTACTACAAAAACTTCAACTATGAAA
>Ga0325405_1002448_pt1 | contig 19117 bp, 8 predicted proteins | sample PopdelMetagenome_21_FD_205663 | JGI IMG/M metagenome (GOLD analysis project Ga0325405, IMG submission 205663) | Populus deltoides microbial communities from Bellville, Georgia, United States - Xylem-Control-R2 | ecosystem: Host-associated > Plants > Phyllosphere > Stem > Wood/Secondary xylem...
TAGGACCTTGCATTGTTGTTGCTTTATCTTGTTTATCTCATGCAAACTATTTTTTTAGTAATTAACTTGTGTTGATGGTTTGAATTAACATTTGCGGTGGTGGAGTAGGATTGTTTCATGTCCTTTTAGACTATTTTAGGATCTATATGGCTTTGTCCATAAGGAAAAAGTTGTGGTGGGTGGGGTGAGTTTGATTCTATCATTGCTGGTGTTCTTGAATTTTACGGTGAGAGGTTTACATGAGGAAAGACCTTTGCATTCTTTAGCTAAAAGTTTGTCACCATGTTAGAATAATATTTCATTGATATTTTTGTCTGAATTGAAACTTGTTGATGAAAGGTTGAATAATATTTCATTGATATTTTTGTCTGAATTGAAACTTGTCGATGAAAGGTAAATCCTCGATGAGATACTTGTCGATGAAATAGTTTTACTGAAAATATTTCATCAATAATTCTAATAATGATAGAGTTTTTTTTAAATGTTAATGGAATATTTTGTCGGTATTTTTCAAATTCTAGTAGTTTATATTTTTTTTGTTAAAAAATATAAATTAATAATAAAAAAAAAATTTTACTAGCAAATATTTCTTTTACAAAATATAAATTATTATATTTGTAATGAAAATCTATTTTTATTACCATATAATTAAATAGAAGAAAAATTTAAAGAGTGTGCTCCACATCATGGAACAAATATTATTGGATGCACCTATCTTTCAGCTTCCCATAATTTTTTAATGATTTATTAGTTTATATAATTTTTATTTTATTTTATTAAGCAGCACACATCAACTTTCTAATTTTGAATGCAAACTTTGCATAATGTAAAAAAACATATATATAATATTAGAATACTTTTCTATTTCCTTAAAAAAAAAAAATTCAAATCTCATCCGTAGCATAATATTAATTGGGTAAATAACAAAAAACTAAAGGAGAGGGTTTTTACTATACCTCTCCTTACATAATACTATTCATTAAAATAATATGTTTTTTATATTTTTTTATAATTTATATTTTTTTAATTTCAATTTTATCCTTTAACATTAAATTTATTGAGGATTAGACTTCATAACTTGTTTTTAATTTATTTTTTATGAGGCTATCCTAAATCCGGACTGTGGGTATAACAGATTAACTCGAGTTTTTTTTCTTATTTTTCGAATTAATTTTTTTTTTCAATTTTATTCTTCAACATTGGATTGATTGAAAATTAAGCTATATGATTTATTTTAATCTGCTTTCTATGAGGTTATTCTCATCTCATGAGTTTGGTCATGAGTTTGGCGGGTTAACTCTGGTTGACTCAAGTCATTTTTTTATCTTTTTATTTTATTTTATTTTAAATTTCATCTTTCAACACTGAGTTGATTAAGAATTGAGTTTCATGATTTATTTCTATTTGCTTTTTATTGGGTTATCGTAGTCTCATGATTTGGGCCACATGTTTGGCAGGTTAATACAAATTTACTTGGGTTATTTTTTGTGTTTTTTTAATTGATTTTTTTTCAATTTTTTCATTCAACATTAAGTTTATTGGAAATTAAGTTTTTTAATTTATTTTAATTTGCTTTTTATGAGGTTATCATGATTTCATAACTTGGTATGCGAACTAGCAAGTTAACTTAGGTTGATCCGAATCAATCCAATATGTTGTCGTTCTAATATTTATTAAAAGAAATCCATCTTAAATATTTATTTCGAGTCAAAGTAAATTTTTACCTATCATTTAGGTTGCATTTGAACCCGTCAATGCGATCGAGTCACATCGAATAAATCCCCACATAGTTTATATTTTTTAAAATTAGAAAAAACATGAGCAACATCTAGATATTTTCTTTACATTAATATTTTTATTCAACCTACAGCGTAGCGCAAGTCAATAATCCAGTATAATTTAATTCCCATGCAATGAAACAGGTCGAGAGAATACACATACACACACTTAAATATTTATTTCAAGTCAAACTATATTTTTACCTGTCATTCAGGTTGCATTTAGACCCGTCAAGACAACCGAGTCACATCGAATAAATCCCCATATAGTTTACATTTTTTAAAATTAAAAAAAAAAAAACATTAGCAATACCTAGATATTTTCTTTACATTAATAATTTTTTTTTATCTTTACTACATTACAGTGCAAGTCAATAATCTAGTATTATCTAATTTCCATGCTATATATGAAACAATATATATCAACTTGGAAGGATATTAGTAGGATTATGATATTTTAGTAATGAATTTATCGTTAATGCATAGAAGTTATAGGTTCAAACTACTCTTCAAGTAATTGGCCTTATTCGATAAGGTTAATTCTCATCATTTTATGTATTTGTCACCACGAAAAAACTTATGCAACTCATCAATGATCTTCCATCTAAGAAAGGATCTCATTCTTTGCAATCAAGAGGAAAGAAAGAGTTGCATTAGCTGCTCATGGCCGAGTTGGGATTATTCACTTGTGAAACCGCTTTATTCCCTTGCAATGCAATATTTCTCTGAAGCTGCTGAGTTGAATCCGTGACATAGCTTTTATGGGGTCCTGAGGTTCTTCTTTATCTTCTGTCATCAAATGAAAAGACTTGAGAGTGAGAGAAGTCACCTGGCAGTTGTATTTTTCCAATATAGAACAAGCATCACAAGCAGGTTCCTTCGTTGGAGAAGAATCTTCTCCCACACTGGCAATGGCCAATTTCATGGTGCTTGGAATATTTTTCTTTTTTTTCACCTTTTTCTTTTACGACAGAGGATATCTCTCGTCTCCTCTTATTATGCTTACCTTGCATGAATAATTGTCACCTTCTTCCTGTTTTCTCTCTATTGATTCATTCGGGACAAGTTAACATTAATTTTATACCATGCATGCTACGAAACAGTCCGGCCCGGAGAGCTCAATGATAACGAGTTTATCATACTTTCGCAGAAGTTACAGATTCAAACCACTTTTCACGTTTTGACATATAATATTAATATTATAAAGAAACTCAAAAGCTTGGTGCTTTCACTAAAGCACCATTTACTGTGACACCAGTCTCAAAACACCATAAGCTCGAACCCTCTCTCTCTCTCTCTCTCTCTCTCTCTCTCATTTTATTTTTTAACATTAAATTAATGTAAAATTGGACATCATAGTTTATTTTTTTTTATTAATATATAGGTGTCCGGATCAGCTTGTACGTATCTCAACTAATCCTACGGACCCTAAAGTTAATGACCATGTAAACCTTCAGTAGCTCTGAGAGGATTCAAATTCGTGATAATTCGAGAGCAAGCTCAAAATCTGACCAGTTGAGTTACCCCTCAGGATTCATGATGGTTTTTTTGACTTGTTTGGTGTTGAGTTCTCGCAATGTCGGGGAAATAAATTTGAAGATCAGCTGGTGCTTAGTTTAATAGAATAAAATGTAATTTTGTTGATTTGAAATAATTGAATCTTTAGATATTGGATTTCAGAAATTTTTTTTAGCTAAGGACTATAGGAGGTTGGATGGCAAGAGTTAAGGATGTTGACGGGATGTGGTGGTGTGTGTGGCTTCATTTAGGATCCAACGGTAGCCTTCCTTGTTGTCTTTGAAATTGTCTCGGAGGTGGCTTCCTCATGAGGCGGCGTGTGGCAGTGATGATAGTTTAGTGTAGCTCTGACGCCTTTTTTTTTTTTTTCTTTCTCCTCCCTTCTTTTCCCAGTTTACATGCCTAGTGGGATGTAAGATTTTTTTAATGTCAAATTTGGTCCTTATTCTTTTTATTGCTATTTTTTGTCCTCTTTTTAATTTTTTTTTCAATTTCATCCTTCAATATTGGGTCAGGTTAGAATTAGGCTTCATAATTTTTTTTAATTTAATTTTGTTAACTTCTCCCTTTAACATTAAGTTGATTGAGAATTAAGTTTTGTGATTTATTTTGGTTTGCTTTTCATAGGGTTATCAAGGCTTCATCCTCAAGTCATTAATTTTATGGGTTAACTAGGGTTGGCTTAAGTTGATTCAATATATCGTTGTCTCAAAAATAATTTTAAAAAAATATTATCCAGTATGTCACCATCTCAGTATTTCAAAAAGTGTCATCTACTATGTATTAAATTTTGAGTTCATGATTAACTGTTTTAACTAGAAAACATATTAATAATGCCTTTACCTTTTCTCCAAAAAAAAAAAACATTTTATTCGACCTACAACATAGTGTCGGACAAAGATCTTTATCAATTCAATATATATCATAATAAAATAACTTTCTTATTCTATTTATTATTAATTATTAACACTAATTTCTTGATTTTTTAATCACTGATCATGAATTACATAGTACATCTTAAATATTAAACACTTTATAAAAGCACTAAAATTTGCTAGTTTTTCTAGCTAATTCTGAGATTTTTTTTTCCTTGAGATTTTTTTAAGTTGGCTTTGTGAATTAATCATTGAAAACATGTGATATATTTTTAGAGTGTCATGAGGGGGGATATCTTGACGAGTTGATGCGGACTGATAGAGATAAAATTAAAAAAAAAAAAGTCACTACCTAATTTATGGTAACCAAAAACCATAATTGATCTTAAGTGAATCTAGGTAAGGGGTTAATTATGCTAAAAATAATATGAAAACCACCCCAAAGAATCTTATTTAAAGTAAGATGCTATATATTTATTTTTAATTATAAAAGTATCTATTGTGCATAGGTACTAAAAGCTCGTCTAAGTTGTAGATGCTCTTGTTGTTTAAAGGTATACAACTACTAAAATCTAAGGTAGTAATTTCGGATCTAATCTCTACAACAGGGCCTAATATTATTTTCTGAAGTTGATGTAATATTAAACTAATAGTGAGATTTATAGGATAATTGTTAAATATCCTGTGTTAATCAAGTCATTTATATAATTATTAATAAAATTAAAAAATTTAACTTAATTTGCAATGTTACACGTGTTAATAATTTAGTCAAATCGAAACCCACTCTAATCCTTTCTTCTAATTGAAAAGAAGGATACTTAAAATGTGTTTAAGAATATAATAGTGGTTGTTTTCAAAGTAATTTTATTTATATATTAAAATAATATTTTTAAATTTATTAAAATAATATTTAACCAGAAATTGTTTTGATAGATTTTTAATTTTTTTAATGAATCTCCTATGAGTCTTCATTGTATTTGTATTATAATCTGATTGAATCAACTTTACTGCATTTAATTTAATTATCATTTAGTCTTGATTTCAACCAAAAAAAAAAAAAAGTAAAAAAATCAAGTTTTTTTTTAACATCTTTTCTCTTACAAGAAAAAGGTAAATCTATTCGAGACTACTATATATCTGGGACCTTATTAATTATCATCTTGATATTTGTTTTTTACTAGGATATAGAATAAGTTGCCGTTTGCAAGATAATTAACTTTAGGGTTTGATCTTTGAAAATTAAGGAAAATAGCATACCTCATTAATCACTAAATTAATCCTCTAAGTTTTTTTTTTTTAAGTTGTACAATATCCATTGGTATTTATTCTCCAAATGCTCTTTTTTCCTATCAAATTTCTAAAAATAAGTTTATAATAGTTATATTAATATTTTCTACGGATAATTTTCCATTAAAAAAAAAAGAAACTTTCATGATTACAACTATTTTTAAAATAAATAAAAATAAAAATTTATAATAGTTATATTAATATTTTGTATTTGTGATAATCTAATTATAAATTATTAATTTCATTTCATTCAAATTAAAAATCATCATAAAAAAGTTAAACATGTGAACTAAAAAAATAAATCTTTTATGTTAAATTTTTAATAAAAAAAAGAAAATTTTAAAATTTATACTACTAACTGAAATATTATGTTGTTCATATTTTGTTTTTCATTTAAAAACTATATATTAAATGCTTGTTTCAAATCCAGCATAAATTTTAAAAAATAAAAAACAAATTTTAAAATTTTTGAAATGAAAAATATTATATTTAAACAAACACTCATTTTCCTTTTTAACTCTATTTTTTCAGAAAATTAGATCATTGTTCTGATTTAAAAACCTCGTGTCCTCCACGACGGCAAAGTGATGAGGGCAAAAAAGTAAGAACAGGTAAATGCCGATCAGCTCATGATGTCCGGTCAGCATTTCACGGGATTCCATACATTGGAACCACCAAACCCTTCGTCGCAGGCGCCGTTGGTGGAGGGTGACGACACTTTAATTTGACTTCTTCTCTTTTCTTTGAGCCCAAATGGTCACCAAAAAAATTGTTTGAATGGCCCAACAAGACTTTGGGCTTCATTGAAGATTTAAGGACACATAATCCTTAATTATTTTCGGAGTAATTTACGTGACCATCTAGAATTAATTTTTTATTTAATTAAACTATTGAATAAAATAAAAAAATAAATTATGTTAGATTGTACATATTAAAAAATAAAATATTATGATTATATGTGAAGACCAACTAAAAACTAAATGATATTTAATCAATGATTAAATTGAAAAAAAATAAAAGATAAATATTGATGCAGATATCTGATTTTAAAACACGAGTTATATACTTGATTATATTTAATAACTTTATTTATTGAAACTCATTTTTTATTTAATAAAATTAAAAAAAAACATGCATAGAAAAGCAAATGAATTAAATTATAGAAAGAATACTCCTAATATAAATTAATATTTTAAAATCTTATTTGTAAACTAAAAACTAAATCATATTTTATTAAAAAAATCATAAAATCTTGTTATAATTGAAAAACAATATCTTATAATTTTTTTAATAAAAATCCAATATTAAATGATGAAATTAAAAAAAAAACAATCGACCAAAACCAAAAGGTTTAGGCATGCGAGCTTAGACTGACTTTTATTTTTTTAAGGGATAAACGACCTCTTGTCTACTCTAAATATTTTTGAAAAAGAATAAGTACGCGACATTTCATGTGTTATGGTAGACCATGCGTCAACTTTTAGCCTAATTCTAGGTAGCCCGAGGGTCTTCAAAAAGTCAGGCGGTGGATTTTCTTTCCTAAAAATTTTATTTTTCAACTTATTTTGAATCAAAACATATAAGAAATACTCTCATACACCTTTGCAAACCCATATATTGCCTCAAACAATCAGTTTAAAAACCCAAAATCAACACGAAATAAAAAAAAAATATATATATATATATATTTTCAAGCTCAGGTCTATGTTTTCAAGCTATAAGAAGGATAAAGAACACATAAGTAAAACTCCTCTCATCGAATGATACCCATTGATACCAAAATTAATCTTTTTCTTGGCAAAAAACGATGTCAACTAGACTTTCTCTCTTTCACCGAAATTCAACCACTCTTTCTACCCCTCTCAAACCAAGGATTAAAAAATAAAGAAAATAGATTTTTGAACAATAATTGAATTTTTAAAATCTCGAGGGACCAAAAGTTTATCATTTAAAAAGTAGGAATACAAAAGTGAACTTTTGGGCATAATTTCAAAATTGCCAACTATTTTCTTTATTTTTCTAACTTTTGGTGTACTTTCTTTCAATCTTGCTCTTTTTCAATAAATTTAAAACAATTAGCCTTAAATTTGGCCATAAAAAATGCAATTGTCTAAATAAAAAGTTTGATGATCAAAATGGAAACAAAATTCACCATGTAAGAGGAGTTACAATGTTTGAGGCTACAATATTTTCCGTGACGTGTTTTAATGTTTTCTATAATCCGTATGCCTTCATTTGGGGATCTAATGTATTTTCTTTTTAGATATGATTTTCAATATATTTAAGAATATGAATTTTTGCTTGAACACAAAAAACCCTAATAAATTTTATTTTTTTTACCATGACAACAAGTATGATACCGAGAATTGTCATTTCCTCAAAAAATAGAAAGATTGGTTGCTAGTTGTTATCTCCAACACTTTATAAACAAAGAAATGCAACCTAAACAAAAAGAAAAGAGGTCGGTGTATCCCAAAATATATTATTTGAGATCAAATAGGTTTCAAGGATAAATATATTATTTGAGATCAAAATATATTATTTGAAAATTTCTAAATCTCTAAATAAAATCTTCATGTCTCCACCAAAAATCTCCACATTACCAAACAAAATATCAATATTTATGATAAAATCTCCACGTCTTTTTAAAAAAATATGTGTACCTCTAAATAAAATCTTCACATCTCTAAATGTGATCTCCACACGAATCTCCATGTATTTAATGAAATCTCAATATCTTTAAATAATGAGCTCTTTAAACCTTCATCATTCCAATATCATCATGGCATAATTCTTTAAACACTTCTCACCATGGATTTTGCTCGGAATTATTAATTGGATTGTTTAATTATAAATTTGAAATAATTAGTTGTATTTAATCTATGGTTAATTATTAACACATCTAGACAATGATGAAGAAGAAGGTGATCTGAAGTCTCAAGTTCGCTATCACAAAAAGGACATGAAGCTTCGCCCTTAAGAGTTTATCTGCGGCAAAAAAAAGTAAGGATCTAGTAGAAATACAGATTTGAATAGCAAGCCAAATAAAGGAATGAACCTTTGGTAAAGTAAGGATCGTCAATAGAAAGCAAAATAAAGTAGGCATCCATTTAATTACTTTCTTAAATATTAGTATTTAATTATAAATTTGAAATAATTAGTTGTATTATAAATTATAAATTATTAATCTATTAAATTAACCGAGTTTTACTTAATAACTATGCTTAAAAGATACTTGCATGGGTTAAAGTATTGAAAAATAAATAATATTAGGAGATGACTTTTTTTTTGGTAAGTTATAAGGGTCTATTTGAGAGTGTGGTTGCGCTTATTTTTTAAAATGTGTTTCATGCTTAAATGTATTAAAATGATATTTTTTTTTAATTTTTAAAAATTATTTTTGAAATCATCACATCAAAACTATTTAAAATATAAAAAAATAATAAAAAAATATTTTAAATATACAAATTAATCGGCGTTTTCAAATATTCTCTAAAAAAAAAATATCACAACAAGCTTAACAAGCTTGAAAATACCTCCTTCCAACTCAACCCTAACAGTATAAAATGAAAAAAAAAATGTTGAAAGTTCCACAGGCATCATTGACCATTGCTCTCCTCCACAATAAATAATTTGTTCATAATAACCTCTTGATGTGGAGGTCCTTATCTAACAACATAGTCAACACAGCAGCTGGTGAACTTCCTATCATCGAGGGAGGGTCAAAACTTGCAACAAAACACGACCACAAACTCACAGACCAGAGATCGAGTAACTTAACCTAGGTGATTTAATGATAAAAATTTAAGATTAAAAGGTTTAATTTTTTTTAATTTGAATTTAAATTTTATGATTATTAATATGATGATCACTGGAGATTTATAAGGTCGTTAACTTTAAGGACTATAAAATAAGTCAAGATTCACGTAACCTGGCTCGAATACTCACATTAATTAAAAAAATGATCGAGTAACTTAATTTCGAGTGATATAATCCAATTAATTAAATTTTAGGTTTATTTTTTAAAAACTACTAATTTGAATGTTATAAATTTTAAAATTATTGAAAACTTACTTAATCGTTAACTTAAGAGTCTTAAGAGATTAGTTAAGACACGTATACACTGGTATTAATATTTATAATTATTAAAAAAAAAATTCAACTAACCTGCCCATTTGCCGAAACAAAGAATTTTGACAAAAATCACAACTCCAAAACACCATCACCATAATGATCCACCCCATCAATGATGGCTGTTATTTAAAGTTCAAGGAGAGGGAGTTTCAATGGTTTAACAAGTATTTAACAAAAGCCTAGTCTATGATGTGCACAACACTTACGGCTAGGCCAACAAATTTGCTTTTTTAATTTTATTTTTATTTAAATAAGTATTTTTTTAAAAAATACAATAATATTCTAAAAAAATATACTCTGAAAGTATATATGCAATAGAAAATAAAAATTATAAATATCACATGGTGTATTTGTAACTCATGAATCTTATTCTTTTATAAAAAAAAAGATTAAAGTGTAATTTTACTTTTATGATATTATGAGTCGTATTCTATTTATTTTATCTAGCGATATGGTGACATTGCTGGCCATAAAAGACTTTAATAAATCTAATGATCTTTGTGGAATATAGATTTGTTTAATTAAACTTATTTGTTGAGAAATAATTCCTCTGTGATTTTATATAAAAACTTATAGAATTGATAGTGTTAGATTCATTCATCTCTTAGGTTTAGCTAATGTCTAGATTAGATACACCGTTAAACCTATTTGTGGTTGGGTCTGACGCTACTGTCAAGCCCATCCATGACTAGATCTGGCTAGCACTAAATCTATCACGCTTGAAGCTTGACACACTACCACGCTCAATTGTAGCCGAGTTTGGCTAGGGGTAGACCCAATACATTTTTATTAAGGCGTGTTCGTGTTTGAAAAAATTTATACTTGTATGTTTTTTTTTAGCTGGTATTTTTTAATAAATATATACCTATAAAATCTTGATTTATTATGTATGTATGTATGTATGTATGCATGCATGTATCATTTTATGTTGGAGGTGTTGCAAATGCATGATTAGAAAATTCAACGACGAGTGCGGTTGAAAAAATGTCTTGTACAAAGCCGCATGATAATATTGGTTATAAGGGCACCAATTGGTTAGGTCAAATGTTTTATACTTTTCCCTTCTCGAAGGGTTTTGAGTTTCAACCTTCTTCTAAATTGCAAAAAGAAGTAAATAAGGAATTATTTTTTCTTTTAAAAAGGGTGTTTTCCTATTATTATTTTATGGAGTTTTCTGACATCAATACTAAAATAAGTCTTCAATTGATGAAGAAAAACTATTCATGCTAAGACTTTATGGTTTATAATTAGATTGGTTTTTTGCTCTTTGTTGCGTATCGTGCTAAATGTTTTGTAATATAAAAATAATAATATTTAAGCTCTTTTAATGTATTTTAAAGAAGAGAAAAAAATTCTAAATTTTTTGTAATGTAAAAAAATAATGTTCAAGTGCTCTATTTGTATTTTAAAGAAGAGAAAAAATTCAGGTGAACAGTATAACCCAATAGATAGCGAAACAATGGGTTGATCCGTGAGTCGGGTGACCCGAGGTTTAGTGTGGGTCGGGTTTCAAAAGAAATTTAGGGATAACTGACCCATTGTAAAACAATAAAAAACACAAGTTAACCTGTAACTTGGTCGACCCGTGGCAAACCTAGTTAAGACAGGGTAAACAATTATTGACTAGTTTCCTTTATTTTTTTTCAAAATGATGTCATCCTTATTCTATTTATAAAATAGAAAAAAAAATTGACTTGGACTGATACTTGCCTCGATTCAATTTCTAAAAAATAAGAGCATGGTTTAAAATTTTGAATTAAATGGAAAAATAAAAAATAAATTCACAAGAGAATCCAAATTAAAAATAAAAAGAATGAAGACCAAGTTTGAAAAAATAAAAAAAATAAAATTATGGATCCAATAATAAAATTGAAAACGAATTAAAATTTGATTAAAGGGTTAAGAATTAAAATTTGAAATCAAAACATTGAGGGTCTAAACTTAAATGTCATCAAATTTTAAATTGAAGGGTAAAATTGAAAAGAAAAATGAAATTAACAAAAGAATCCAAAACAAAAGGTAAAAACACAAGAGAATAAGGATCATATTTGAAAAATAAAAACCAAGATTATGGATTCAATGATGAAATTGTAAAAACATTAAATTTGATAGAAGGGTTAAGAATCAAAATTTAAAATCAAAACCTTAAGGGCCTAACTTTAAATATCATCAAAATTTAAATTGAAAGGTAAAATTAAATTCATAAAAGAATCTAGATTAAAAATAAAAATCAAGTGAATGAAGACCAAACTTGAAGAAATTAAAAATCAAGGATGAAATTAAAAACAAATTAAAATATAATAAAAGAGCTAAGAATTAAACTTAGAAATTAAAACATTGAGGGACAAATATGAAATGTCATAAAGTAAGAGGACAAAATTGATTTTTTTTAATGGCCATCACTAAATTCAATTTGGAGGGGAGAGAGAGAAAAGATGGAAAGAAAAGAAAAAAAAAAAGAGCAACCCCACGTGAAGAGGGCCCTGTGTAGTTTTAAATATCGTGGTGGAAGCTGATGTTCTTTTATCGGACGACGATTCAAGTGCCGTTCTAAGAGGACGAAGCTGTTCCACACACTAGCACATGTGTAGAATGCACTATCAACTTTTTTCTTGATATTTTTTTAAATAGAAAAAGACTTAATCGCCCATAACCCAACTAATAATAACAGAAAAACCTATAGAAAATGAAAAAAAATACCCCTAAATACAAAAGCTTAGAAAATATGAATTTAGGGTTAATTTATCAATTCTAGTATATAAAAAAATATAAAAAACCAAGAATACCCCTTAAAATAATTAAATGAAAATAACTTTCAAGAGCAATTAATTAATTTAACTATATTGTTTAAATATGAGATTACTATAATCACTTTCATGAACTTGATAATAACATTTGAATCTTATAAAATTACCAAATTATTCTCTTAGCAGATATGTTGTTAAGGGATAAAATAGTAACTTCATTGTGTAAAATACATAATGAAACATTAAGATTTTTTAGCTTTATATATAATAAAGTATTTTACTTCTAAAGTAGTATATTACATTTTGAATTATCATGCCCACTTTACATATTAAGATTTTACTTATTGTTAAAAGAAAGACGAGATTTTCTGTTATTTAATTCATCATGCTTTGTCAAGTTTTCATCATTGTAAAATAAAAATCATATGCAAGTCGTAATTCATTATTAAAGATTATAGTGGAAGGTATTTTTTGAAATAATTTTTTATTTGAAAATATATTAAAATATTTTATTTTATTTTATTTTTGATATTAACACATTAAAACCATAAAAATATTAAAATAATATTAATTTAATATTTTTTAAATCAAAATTATTTTTGGAAAACATCCAAAAACAAAAACAAAAACACTTTTATATTATTTCAATAAAAATAAGTGTATGAGAGTGTGATAAATTTTATTTTTAAATGTATTTTGAAATTATTTTTTATTTGAAAAAACATTATAATGATTATTTTGATATATATTTTTTTAAATATCTTTTTAAAATATATTGCACTACAATACTAAATATAGTCAAAATCTTGTCCTTTTTAATAGCTTTAAATTTTACAATTTTATAAATTAAAAATTAAAAAAAAGATAAAGACTCATTAATAGCTTAACATAAAAAGGAGTTAGATTTTTTTTTTAAATAACGGTAGAATTTTCATTGATATACACAAAAAGATCTTCTTACATTATGATGAATTTAAAGCAATACTTTCAATAAGGTTCCATAAAAAAAAAAAAAACATCCATCCTCCTCCGATCTCAGATCTTTGGTACAAGAACCAACCCAATTCAATGAATTAACTTGTAACTTCATCTAGACAATATTATTGAAAAATTTTTTTAATTAAAATAATATTATTTTAAAATTTTATAAAAAATTCAAAATTTAAATTAATTTGAGCCAATCTAAATTAGCGTCTAATATAAAATTTTAGATCAAATTGACCCATATTAATTCTTATAATAATAACCCAAATCTAGAAGTGATTATTTTAGGTTCGGTTCGGTTTTTATAAAAAAAAAATAACAAAATCGATTTTTTTAAAAAACTGAAACCGAATAGAAACCGGTTCAAACCGACTAGTTTTGGTTCGGTTCAGTTTTTTAGGACAAAAACCAGTTCAAACAGGTTTGACTCGGTTGTTTGACTGGGTTTTTTCGGTTTGGTTTCAGTTTTTTGGTTTGACTCGGTTTTTTCTGGTTTTTTCGGTTTGGGTTCGGTTTGATTTTTTCAATTTCAGGCTTATAAAACAGAAACCGAACCGAATCAGTTGATTTTTTTTAAATTTTAATCGGTTTAATTGAATTTTTTTACGGTTCGATTTTTTCAGTTAGTTTTTTCTAGTTTTCTTAGTTTAATTGATATTTTATTTTTTTTTCTCACCCGCCAAACCTCCTCCATTGTAAAACCATAATCGAGTAAGATTTAAGTGATGATTTGAAAGAGTTATTCTTTAATTTTATTTTTAAGAAATTTAAACAATATCGAGTTTAGAGCTAAATTTTGGCTGGACCACCAAATTAACTTGAATTTTTAACGGGTCAATTGATTTTTTCTTTTTCCCCACCTTATTTCTTCATCGAATCCGGACCGGTACAGAACCAAAACCCTAACCAGTTCTTCCACGTTTGCTTCATCTGCACCCTTACTGGGCCCACTTAAAAAAAAAACAAAAACGAACGATCCATCCATCCTTCCATCAAACACTTACTCACACAAATAAATAAAATAAAAACAAACAATAAATGCAAATAATCCACAAAAACAAAAATATAGAAAGTGCTGCTAACCACCTTATTATTGTCAACAGACACCACTTGCAACCTCCATTTTCTTCACACACGAAGATATCGCCTCTCTCTCTAAAATCCTCCCTTTCTCTCTCTAAAACCACAGAAGATACAGGGGGAGCAGAGAAGACACTAACGCCGAAGCAATATGACCGTAGAGGACGAGTGGGTTCAAGTAGCTATGACCGATGACAGTTTGGTGGTGGAGCTACTTTTAAAGCTGAACCAGCCAGAGCCATTCCCTGCACCACGTCGACGACGTCATTTTCCGCCGGATTTGGTTAAGGAAGGAGCCGTTCTGGCTTTGAGTGTGGACTGGAGTGTTAGACAACGACGCTCTTCTTCTAAGCATGTATTGATGACCAGGAGGAAAAAGGGTTCTGATTCCTCGGCTCATGCTAGTCCTACCACTCCGCTTTCTTTTAGCTGTGCCACCTCCGTCAGCGGTGGTGGCGACGGTTTTGATGAAGCCACCACTAGTCTTCCCTCTAAGTTGTTTGCCACCTCGAGATCTAAGGTTTGTTTGGCTTTCTTTCTTTCTTTCTTTCTTTCTTTCTGACTCGGTGAGTTGGCCTCGGTGGTTTCCTGGTGGCATTCTTTTGTTTCTTTTTCAGTGGACGAGATTGCCCTTTGAAAACGTGATATTTATTTTTCTTTCGGTTACGGTTTAGGAATTCTTTTTTTTTTTTAAATAACGATTTTGCCCATGGGATCCTTCATGAATATAAACACCAGGGTCTGTAAATTCTCCGGCTAACAAACTCACCGTTCCAAGTCATTTTGACTGAGATGCCCTTCTTTCACTTTTATATTCTTGAGTTTAGAAGGAGAGACTGCGACTTCCATTCGGGTGCCTTTTAAAGGGACGAAAATACCCTTTTATTGAAGGGCATTTTTGTCAACGAGTTTTCTTCCAGAATCTAAGATAGTTGTCGGGTTAGCAACCATAGACGTAGAGGGATGGATATGCACATGGATTGGATACGGATATGGAAAATGACGAAACGAACCTTACTCATAGTCAAACTCAGTGTGCTTTATGTGACATGGCGATGAAGGGCAGTTTAGTCATCATGGAAAGTGGAGGCGGCGGCGGCAGCAGCAGCAGGCGCAGCTGTTTTTATGGGTGGCGTGTTTTCGTGGCGAAATAGGTGTGATAGTGTTAGTGGTTGTGCGCACTTTATTGGATATATGATTTGGTGTGTGTAGCCACAGTTTCCCACTTCCTGCGGGCGCTAAAACAAAAATCTTGTTCTTTTCTCACGTGACAGACATGCATCTAGCTGGGCTTAAAACTTGTGACAGTTGAAATTGTTGATTGGGTTGTGGGTTTTGTAGCAAGTGACAGGCTGTTTTGATAGCTTTTCTCTTTCTTTTTTTGTCATCTTAGGGTTCGGTGGGGGTCTAAAAAGAGCAAGAATTTCTTGGTCAAATAAATGTCTTTTTCAAAATGAAAATCCTTTGGCTGAAATGAAGAGGAAAGTGTGATGCTTTTAGGTGGCAAATTGGTTGGTCTTGAAGTGGGGACCACATTGAACCAAATTTATGGTATATATAAGCTGACCTGTTGGGTTATGTTTAATATTTGGTATATTTATATTCGTAGCTCAAAAACCTTATAGTATAACTAGCGTACCCTTATAGCAAACAGAGAAATAAAAACTATATATTAGTTTTATCATCCTCCTTTTGTGTTGCATTTTAGACGCTAGGAGAAATTTGTTTCTTACCGAAAAGCATGGAGTGGGTCAATGAATTGAATGTGAATGGTCATGGTTGCTGTGGGTGCATGTCTGTGTTTTACATGACACTCACAGTAGCTGGCATTCGGATAGAATAGAATGTAGCGCTTCCATGCCCCCCTTCAAAGGGAACCGAGCAAAGAGTGTTTCTTATATGATCATGAATGATATTCTTGAAACGCGGAAAGTAACTTGATTTGACTCATGTATGCATGCATGTTTGAATGCATGCATAGTACATGCTTGTGTACAGATAACTGTAATCTTTTACGTATTCTCGTTTTTATTTATTAAGTGGCTGGCAGCAAAATATTAAGTCTGTTAACTAAGGCTGTCTCATTTTGGTGCATGTATCAGGTTGCCGTTACAAGTGAAACGCCAACAACCAAGAGGTCAAGAAAGAAGAAGGTAATCAAGTTTCTTATATTGCATGTAAAGTGATGCATGTATTGGTTTTGATCAATTTCTTTACGGGTGTTTTAGAATCTCTTTAGTTGGTTCTAGAAACTATCTTAGTCTGGCAAGTGGTTGAGTTAGCTTCAAACCAGCTTTTCTGTCCATCTATTGTTGTTTTGCTATCACCCTTAAAAAACTAAAGGCAAGCATTCAACTGATGTAGGTGGTTCTGTATGTGGCAATATTACTTATGCTGGCAAGTAATATCCAATCTGGATGTATGATGACATTAAAAAATAATTATCCTTTGCATTGCCTTGTCTAATAGACGTATGATATTTTGGAATTCTATCTCATGGTGTTTTAAATTGTTTGGTTGCTGGCAGAATTTAGTTGAGCTTAGAGATGAGGAGGGTTTGCTATTGAAGGAAAGAAGACGTTTGAAAAACGTATGTTCCATTAATTTACTAGTTTTGAAACCTGGCTTTGTTCTCCTGCATCTTTGCTTTGTGAGGCACTTATTTGGTGTTAATTTTAATATTTATTGTGTGCTTCATTCATGATCAGAAATTGGCAACCTTACGTGTGACTGTAGAGAAAGAGAGAGCCACAAATGAAAAATTGAAGAGAATGAAGGTGAACCTATTGTTCTTTCAAACTCATTCTCATTTCTTGTTTTTTTCTTCCCTTTAAAAAGTTTACCTTTGTTTCAGAAATTTCGTTCTTGGCTCTGTAGCAATTTGAAGTATATTGCTATCCCTAAATTAACACGCACTCTGTTCTTCTGTATGTGTTTTTGTACTTGACTGGCTTAATAAGTTGTGTGACCGTTCATAACTGATTGAAATGCTCCTGTGACATGTTACATCCTTCCCTCTTTCCTGAAACTCTACTGATTTCTTTTTGACAATCCTAATAATAGTTTCTCATTTTTTCTTGATTCTGGTATTGTAGTTCTTATAGAGATTAAATATTAGAATGATCAAACAGTTTGTATGTAAATAAATTAGACAGTGAACCTCGCATATAAAATTTACACAAATTATCTATCCTACAATGTAAACTCTACATGTGTTTCTGTGTTTATTAATCTTAATTTAATCATTTATGCATTCCTTGGTTATCCATGTTTGATGGTTGTCTGGTTGTTCCCTGTCTAAGGCATCTGGTAGGGCTTAAAGGTGATCATATTTGGGTATATCCTATATGTTGTTCTTTAAGTTCCACATCATAACCTGTTTGTTGAAATTTTTAGTCTTGAGGTGGATAAATGGAGACAATAGTCAAAAGAAGTAGTGAATTTAGCCTGTAATAATTGTTTGCTTTGCATGCAATCATGCAAGTGCATTTTATTATTATTAACTTTGAGCTAGAAATAAAAGATCTGTCATATGTTACAACTCTTACATATTTTAGAGAAGCTTGATGCACAATTATACCTATGTCACATCACATAGACAGGGCCTTGAGATTGCACAACTGCTTTGCTATGTTTAATTTTGTTTGCTTCTTTCCTGTTTTCTTTTCCTTTTTCCCTTTTCTTGACAAGCCAGCAGCATGAACTGAGGCTATATTTTCTGCCTATTTTATTCCTCTATTTAATGCTCCTCCATGAATGGCTATGGATGTAGATAGGTAATACACCAACAATAAGATGACACGGTGATTCTGTTTTTTCCTTGCAGCTTGATTTTCTATCACAGCAAAGACCAGAGGTACTTCCAGCTGCTGTTAAACCAGAAGATGATATTTCAATCCCGCCTCAGGAAACAAAAGTAGCCTGTGATTCCATGCTGCCACACAATGTTTCTTTCCCATTACAGGAGGATGAAGGCACGAAGCCTTCCTTTCTGCTACCTGACCTGAATCTCCCAGTTGAAGGCGATTCAGGCTCTGGTGTTTTGAGCTGAGAAGACTCAGTTCTATACAGGTAGGGTTTTTTTTCTTTCTTTTTTTTCAATTCAACCGGCCTTTGTGCGTAATAATACATCATGATTCGGCAGATCTGGACGGCATCACATGATAAAGCTGATGCAAGTACTAAACCATTACCTTCACCGCTTCTTGACCTGTATGCGGATATTTGTTTTTATACATGAAGGTACGGAGGGTAGTGTAGAGATCCTAATCTTTAGCTTCAGTTTACCTTCTTTCTTTGAGCAGATTTCTACGTTCATCCAAATTCTTTGGGGCAACCTTCATTCCTTCCATTATAGGAAATACCAACAGATAAGATGTAATTATACCATAGATAGTCACATGTTTGTCTACTTGGAATCGAACTGATCTAATTAGATTTCCCCCCCTTTATTGTTGATTTTATAACATCGGTATCTCATTATTTGAGGAGCTCTCGCATTGCTTTTGAATCAGTTCCGTGCATTTGTTGCCATGGATTTGGCATCAACTCAAAACACTGTTTGCTCTAGAGAAAGTTCTAGTAGTTCAGGGTGAAGACTTAAATGGTTGTATAAATGAGGTAAAACATGTTGGCAAAGTGAAATAATTCAGGGAATGCCATCTCTTCATTGTTTTCAAGCATTGGTGGGTAAAAGACCTGTGAATTGTGATGA
>Ga0325405_1002450_pt1 | contig 19105 bp, 9 predicted proteins | sample PopdelMetagenome_21_FD_205663 | JGI IMG/M metagenome (GOLD analysis project Ga0325405, IMG submission 205663) | Populus deltoides microbial communities from Bellville, Georgia, United States - Xylem-Control-R2 | ecosystem: Host-associated > Plants > Phyllosphere > Stem > Wood/Secondary xylem...
AGATTTCTAAATTTTTGTCCCTCCTCCTTGCGATTTACGAGTCGCAAACTCTTGAAATACCAAGGGAAAAATGAGCTTTTAAAGCACATGGAATCTCCTTGGATTTCTATCTTAATAAATTTAGTTATAATCAAATCTAGAAAAACTAGTGGGATTAGAAAACACCAACACCATAGCAATTATAAGACAAACCAAACACCAAGCAGCTTACCTTAGGTAGGGCGTACTAGGGGTGCTAATACCTTTCCTTTACGCAACCAGTCCCTTGCCTTAGAATCTCTGAAAGACCAGTTAGGTTTTCTAGTGACTATAATACTAGGTGGCGACTCCCTTTTACACAAAAAACAAAGACCCCGAAACCAATTGAGGGTCGCCGCGACGCCGCGCTCCGTCGCGAGGGTGCGACAATCATGAATCATTTTAGACATTCTTAATTTTTATAATTGGATGCTCATTTATATAAGTTAAACTCTTTGCCTGGAGACCCAGTCATTTCAACGTGGGTATTATTATTAGTCAAACTAATCTCATCAATTATTCTCGGTCATCCCAATTTGGATGCCATTAGCCGAAGCTAATCTTATCAATCATTCCCATGGAAATAATATTTTATTTTCCTACTCATAGGCAATATTTTTATGATAGTATTTTTTTCCCGTAGGCAATATTTTTACGATAGTATTTTTCTTGCTCTTAGGCAATATTTTCACGATATTATTTTCCTGCCCGTAGGCAATGTTCTCGAAATAATAATATTCTCCTTCTCATTAGCAACACTCACACGATAATATTTCCTACCCGTTGGTTACATTTACATAACAATAGTATTTCTTACTCGTTGGCAACATTTACACAATAGAAGTATTTCCTACTCGTTGGCAACATTCACATAATAATAATAATAATAATAATAATAATAATTCTTGTTAGCAATATTCACACAACAATAACATTTCTTACTAATTGGCAACGTTCACACAATAATAATATTTCTCCTACTTGTTAGTAGATTTCATGCAACAATATTTATACTGCCCGTAGGCAATGTTCATATAGCAATATTTCTCATGATACATAATAGTACAAAATACGCATAATATCTATCACATACTAGCATTGCAAGAATTTAAACAATTTAAAGAAGCAAGGGGGCGACCCTTACCTTGAACTCCTGTTATACATGTTCTTGAGAAGTTATGTGCTCCTCTGAATGCTTATCCTGAAAATTGAAGACCTACTGTTCGAGAAGTACAATTTATGGTAGGAGAGTTTGTTTCCGATCTTAACCATTCTGAATTTATATAACATCTAGATGAACAACATATCCAAAATCCAGACCAATCCTACCGTGAAAAGATGATATAACGGCCGACGAATGAGACTGTTTTGAAGGGTGATTTTCCAGAAATGTTCCTCCAATGATAGCCCTCAAACGAAGCGTGCTAGTGACAATCCCTCTGGTCAGAATGTAGGTGACATTGAGCATAATAACATATCCAAAAAGCAACCTAATCTAACGGTGGAAAGCCAAGATATGGCTGCCAAAGTTCCTGGTCTGTTGCCATCCCAAAACCCATAGTTTCAAATAAACTTATTCCTTCTATTTTTCTTTGTTACTTTAACTTATTTCAATGAGTTCTTGCAAAAATCTACAAAACTCATGTCCTCCTCTTTCAAGTTCCAGCTTCTACTCTTTGTTTTTCCCAAGCTTTATAACTCTCTAAGTATAGTCACTTGATTTGTTTTCTTGGATATAATTCTCCCAAGAACACTCTCTTTTTATTTAGAAGAAATGAAGAAAATGGGAGAAAAATGGTCTCCCTTATGTTTTCTACCTTTGCAGAGGACGTGGGTTGTCTTTAAAGGAGAAGAGGGGAGTATTGTTTTGTATAAAATTACCAAAATGCCCTTATTAATGCCCCTTGTGTCATTTTCTTCAATTTACCCGATTTTAAGTACTCTCATAAAGCTTCCCAAAATCCGATTGGCATGAAATTTTAACCTAAGATAAACCAATCAGTTGAACTCTTCTCCGGTTTTGCTAACATTATAAATTTTAATCTAAAATTCGTAACTCTCATTTCGACTTCCACCACACCTTTAAATTTATTTATGAAGATCATTCTTTCCCTTACACATAGCATTTGTTATTATTTCTACTATTTGTTCATTTATTTTCATATTGAGTCTCTATTACTCATCGAGGTCCTTCTTTTTTTTTCTTTTTCTACGATCCTATGTTTATTTGAGTCATTTCAACATGGGTATTATTATTAGTCAAACTAATCTCATCACTTATTCTCGGTCATCCCAATTTGGATGCCATTAGCCGAAGCTAATCTTATCAATCATTCCCATGGAAATAGTATTTATTTTTATTTATTTTTCCTACTCGTAGGCAATATTTTTACGATAATATTTTTCCTGCCCTTAGGCAATATTTTCATGATATTATTTTCTTGCCTGTAGGCAATGTTCTCGAAATAATAATATTCTCCTTCTCATCAGCAACACTCACATGATAATATTTCTTGCCCGTTGGCGACATTTACACAACAATAGTATTTCGTACTCGTTGACAACATTTACACTATAGTAGTATTTCCTACTCATTGGCAACATAATAATACTAATAATAATAATAATATTTCTCCTTCTTGTTAGCAATATTCACACAATAATAAAATTTCTTACTAATAGGCAACGTTCACACAATAATAATATTTCTCCTACTTGTTCGTAGCTTTCATGCAACAATATTTATACTACCCATAGGTAATGTTCACATAGCAATATTTCTCATGATACATAGTAGTACAAAATATGCATAATGTTTATCACATATTAGCATTGCAAGAATTTAAACAATTTAAAGAAGCAAGGGGGTGACCTTTACCTTGAACCCCTGTTATACATGTTCTTGAGAAGTTATGTGCTCCTCTGAATGCTTATCTTGAAAATTAAAGACCTACTATTCGGGAAGTAAAATTTATGGTAGGAGTGTTTGTTTTTGATCTTAACCGTTCTGAATTTATATAACATCTGGATGAACAACATATCTAAAATTCAGACCAATCCAACGGTGAAAAGATGATATAACGATCGGCAAATGAGGCTGTCTTGAAGGGTGATTTTTTAGAAATGTTCCTCCGGTGACAGCCCTCAAACGAAGCCTGCTATCCTTTTTTTTTTCTTTTCTACAATCCTATGTTTATTCGGGGGCTTACAACAAAGATGTATAGGGATTTAAAGGAATCCTACTGGTGGCCAAATATAAAAAGGGAAATAGCAGAATTTTTATCGAATTGTGGGATCTGTCATCAAGTAAAGATAGAACACTAGAGACCTGCAGGGGATTATAGTTATTATCGATTCCAGAATGGAAATGGAAGGATATTTCTATGGATTTTATGACAGGATTACCCAGGGAAAGAAAGGTAATGATGCCATATATCTGGTGGTGGATCAACTAACAAAATCTGTTTTGTTCTTACATATAAAGATGATTGATTCGATAGATAAGTTGGCAAAATTATATATAAAGTAATCAAACTTCATGGGGTGCCAGTGTCGATTATATTAGATCGGGATCTAAGGTTCACATCGAGATTACGGCCTAGCTTACAACGGGCATTAAGGACAAAGTTGAATCTAAGCATGACGTTTTACCCTCAGATGGATGGTCAATCGGAAAGGACCATTCAAACTCTTGAGGATCTCCTGAGGTCCTGTGTGCTGGAGTTTGAAGGAAACTAGGAGGATCTCCTACCATTGGTGGAGTTTACTTATAATAATAGCAATCAAGCTATTATTGGTATGGCTCCATAAGAGGCATTGTATGGGAGGAAATGTCGTACCCCAATTTGTTGGGATGAAGTAGGAGAAATGAAGCTTTTAGGACCTGAAATGGTGCAACTGACAACTGACAAGGTGAAGGTGATCAGAAAAAGGATGAAGGAAGCCCATGATAGATAGAAAATTTACGCAGATAGCCGAAGAAGGCCTTTGGAATTCCAAGTGGGGGATAAGGTCTTTTTTAAGGTGGCGCCTTGGAAAGACATCATTCGATTTGGAGTAAAAGAAAAATTAGTTCCGAGATATATTAGCCCTTTCAAGATTATGGAAAGAATCGGACCAGTTGCCTATCGATTAGAGTTGCCTGCATATTTGGATAAGATTCACAATGTATTCCATGTGTCATTGTTATGGAAGGCCAAGATAGACCCCTCATGGGTATTGCCACAAGTTCCTATGAAGATTAAAGGGGATCTAACCTTGGAAGCTAAGCCTGTCAAGATCTTGGATTGAGATGAGAAGGTGTTGAGGAATAAGAGAGTTCTCCTGGTGAGAGTATTGTGGAGAAACTCTCGAATAGAAGAAGAAACATAGGGAAAAAAATCCGAGATGAAGCATAAGTTCTCACATTTATTCTTCGACATAGGTACGTAATTTGAATTTTGAGGATGGAATTTCTATTAAGAGGGGAGAATGTAAACCCCAAAAAAAAATATTACTTAAATTACAAACTAACTACATGAGAAATAAAAGTGAAGAAATTCATGCACATGGTTAAATAAAAATGAATTCATAAATTTTTTAATATAAATTTCCAAGCGAAATAATTCGAGACATTATAAATAAACTCGGTAATGTCAAGGATTGGATTTAATTGAAGAAAATAATACACTTAAAGGAAATGGGACCTAAGTACAAATAAGAAAAATTATAGAGTATAAATAATCTTCTCCTCACAAAAAATCTGCAGCAACCATAAGGAAAGGAAATGAGTTTTTGTATTCATTCTTGCAAATCAAGAGAAAAACACCAAATTTCAAGAACCCATCCAATATTAAGAGTTTATAGGTAGAATAAACACTTGAGAGCAAGGAATTAACAAGAAAATTTTGAACAAAAAGGGAAGGGAGTGCCGACTATCCATAGAAAAAAAGGGGAGTCGAAAATCTTCGACTGGTTGAAGATAGAAACCTTGATTCTTACTGGGTAAGATGTTCTAATCATGGTCCTATAAGTCGTTTCAAATTCCATTATGAATTGATGATTGATTTGAGGATAATGTAATAGATGTTAAAATTAAGTTAATTCATGTGTTGTATATAATTGGGGACATGAAAGCATGATGATTTACCTAGAAAATATAGTTTATGAATGTTATGTGTGAATGGAAGGGGTGCCAAATCTGGACAGGCTTATGTCCCGACTTTTGATGAGATTTCGGGTAGGAGGATGAAGGAATTAGGAACAGGTTTCTCATAGAAATTATAGTTTTGGATATTGACTAACTAAGAAAATTGATCTTGCTCAATTTGGAGCTGTAGAACTCCAGTTATGGGTTACTAACTGAGACTGGGTCATGACAGACCCTGTAGGGCAGTAGAACTGATTAGTTGATATCGAGTCAGTATTTTACGATATAAGTCCAAAACTCTGATATGAAGTATAAAATTAAGAAAAATATGAGAGGGGGCTACAAATAGATTCAAAATGGTTCATGCATTTTTTTGGAATTTTCTGATGTATTTTTTTTGAAGGCTTTGTTTGGCTAAGCAATAAAGTAAAAACTAATTAAAAAAAATATAATGGAAAGGTATTAGAGTGTATCTTAGCTTATGAGTTGAGTTAGGCTCAGGCTGATTGAGCTCAAGACCCAAGCCCAGCCCGGTCAACCTCTTTTTAGTAGGCTGGACCTAGCCCAGCCAGATGGGCTGGGCTGAGAGTCCAGCCTATCCCTCTTTCATTTTGAAAGAAAGAAATCAGAGGCAGCAGGACATGAATTAATTCACGTTCTAACATGCCTCTTTCAAAGGAAAAGAAAACATGAAGCGCAAGTTAAAGAGAAATGACGATTACCTGGCGCAGAGGAGGAAGCTACTTTGAATGGTGGATGGCTGCTGAAGATTGCGATTGAGGAGAGAGTTGCTGCTCTTGCTGTTGATTGCTCACGGTGTAGTGCAGGGAAGAATTAATTGAGGGAGAGATGCTGGTTGTGTTGCTGTTGGAGTTATGAGAGAGACGATTGTGACTGAGAGGAAGACCTTTATTGCTGCTCATGGTGGCTTACGGTGGAACCTGCTGGACTCCTACTGGAGGCTTCAATGGAGGTTGGAACATTGAAGTGAGAAAAGGAAGGTCACGGTGGCGCTATGCTATCAAGAGAGCTTGCTGGATGTTCCTGGTGCAGGAGGAAAAGTTGTTGCTAGAGCATGGTACTGAGCTGAGGACTTTAATAGAGGTCATGGTGCATCTGATTCAATGGAGGGCTACTGGATGTTCATGGTGTTGCAGAGGAAGGCAGTAGGCGCAAGACCGAGAAAGGATGTGCAGCCATTGCTGGTGCAGAGGAGGAGGGTTAATTATTTTGCCATTTTTTTTTGCTTCCAGGAGCGAGATCTCCTGTTTCTGGTGTGTGGGTGATTTTCTTTAACTAATTCTCTCTTTTATTTTCTTCCCTTTAAATTTCTCCCCTTTCCTCTTTTTTCTCCTTTAAATTTCCGCCTCCCTTTGTGTAGGCAAACATCATCTATTTACAAGTGAAAAAATATTTCGTTATTTTTAATTATTTGGTCCCCAAATTTTCTTGATGATTAAGCAATTTAAAAACAAATTGATCCCCTAACTTTTTTTTTATTTGGTCAGTTATAAATTTTGATTTTTTTTGTATTTTGAGTTTTTTTTTAATTTTAAATGTCAATTTAAAAGCGCGTTTGAAAACTGAATATGTAGAAAAAATACGTTGTTAGTGATATAAACACGTCATAAATATATATTTTGAATTTTTTTTATTTTAGTTATTTTTGAAAAATTTATTAAAAATCAAGTAAAATATTAGGCAGTAACAATTATAATGTCATAGGCCTACTAACATTTTGAACAAGTACTAGGGTTTGTTCTTGTTTACTTTGTAGTTGCATGTCAAGAACATAACGTTTTGGCATGGTGGCAAATCATTGTATTGGCAATCCTGCTTGTTTGTATTATAATACTTTATACAAAATAATCCTGCTTGTTTAGGGAAAAAAACAGCCCTGTAAAAAAAAACACAACCAAACACAACCTATGGAAAGCTCAGACTCATTTTTAAAAAACGATGAAAGTTCAATTAAAGGGACATAAATTTAACTAGTTTTGAATGAAAAAACTGAATTAAACTGGTTGAGTTTGAACTGAACTAGTTGGATTTGAACCGGTTTATTAGTTTGATTCATAATTAAAAAAATATAAATTTGGTTTTATTAGTATTCTCAACAATAGGTTTGTGGTTTAAAAAATATATTTTTTTTAAATGTAACTGATTTAAAAAAAATATCAACATAATAATAATAATAATAATAATAATAATAATAATAATAATTCATTAATTTAGATGTATCATATTAAAAATATCTTTTTATAACAAAATTCAACATAAAAAATATAAATATTTTCAATATAAAAAATAATTATAGTTCATAATTGTGTAAAATTACTGAAATGTTTCTATATTATACCTTTTTCTTATGAACTTATACGTTTTTTTTTATATTGAAATAAATTTGACCAAATTTATTTATTGATTTATAATGGTATAAAACGAATACGCTCGAATTTTACCTTGAGATTTCATTAAAAAAAATTGAGTAATTGGAAATGAGAAAGCAAATAAACTTGAAAGACATAATATATAGGGAATCAGATTGAGAGAAATTGATGCAAGCACAAATTTTTCATAGCAAAACTCCTTAAAATTTTACCATTTATCTTAAACTGTTATACTGCAACGGAAACAAAAATTTATAGCAATGCAACCACTTTCTTCACGACGGCTTGAAATGCATTAAATTGGATAGGATGCTCATTGTAACTACCCGGTCTTTTCAGAGTCAAAATTGATGGATTTTTTTATTCGGTTCTAGATGTTTTTCATTATAATTTTTTGTAAATTTATAATTGTATTTCATTCATTAAAAAAGCACAATTTACGTAGGATAACATAAATCAACATTCTCATCAGACATATTCTCAATACACATGCCCATAATATTTCATTTACATACTCGTAGGTTTACATTATATTACATTGACATACTCATAAATTTACATTCCTGTTCTAGTCTCGTTATCATCACGAGTTCATACGAAAGTGCCGAACAACAAGTTACACAACTAGTACTTTTGTTATCTTGACCTCATGTAATTTCACAACATGACATCCTCATAAGAAAAATACCACATACATATATTTATACACATCATATCTACATGATCACACATTTACATCCGTATTCCATTTCATTTTATCATTACAAGTCTTTACAAAAAGAGTTGGATGACTAATTGAGCGATTTACACGTCTATTCATACAGAACTCATATGACCCATAACATGCGAATATATAATTCTTTTCAAATGAGTGAGCCGTGAAATGGATTTTCTTATACACCATGCTGGTATGATGTCTCTATTACAGCACAAGGTAATTTCAGGCATTAAAGACAATTTTAAAAAAACATAATAAAGCAATATTAACATTACATTTCACTCATGGACCAAAAGAGCATAATTTTTTCATTTCTCCTTACTTATGTAAATACCACCCTTAATGATTTGTCAATTACTGAGGCTAATTACAATACTCAAACCCGGTCATCCATCTCGAATATCGTTAACCGAACTAACGTTATTCTTTGTTTAAAGCATAACAATTGTAGTTCTTTCATATACTTGGTATATACAAAACATAGAACCCATGAACACATTAACTCTTGAAACTACCTCTTAACTCCCAAATCCAGCAATTTTCTTAGGATGCTATTAGTTGATGTTAATCATTTGTTCATCCAGATCATCCACTGAGGATGCCATTAGCCGAAGCTAATCATTTATTAGTCCCGGTCATCCATTTAGGATGTCATTAGCTGAACCTAATCATTAATCCATCCCGGTCATCTACTTAGAATTTCATTAGCCGAAGCTAATCATTTGTCTATCCCGATCATCCACTTAGAATTCCATTAGCTGAAGCTAATCATTTGTCACTCCCGGTCATCCAATTAGGATGCTATTAGCCGAAGCTAATTATTTTTCAATCCCGGTCATCCACTTAGGATGTCATTAACCGAAGCTAATCATTAACCCATCAAACGTTCCAAAGGCTGTTTATGTAATCACTATAACAAGATATTATATCCTTTGTAATCCACCAACAGACATTCCACAACAGTTTAACATTCAGTATAACACAACAATAGACCCTTCATATTTTTCATCCAACCATTCATGATAGTTAATGTTCAATACAATACAACAATAGATCCCTCGTAATACTCATAAAAAAATTCATCACAATTACATTCAATAAAATACAACAGTAGAGCCCTCATAATACTCATACAACCATTCGTCACAATTACATTCCATAAAAATACAATAACAGATTCTTTGTAATACTAATACAACTATTTGTCACAATTACTTTCAATAAACTACAACAGTAGATCCTTCAAAATACTCATACAACCATTCGTCACATTTACACTCAATAAAATACAACAGTAGGTCATTCGTAATGCTTATACAACCATTCGTCAGCAACCCAAATTTATAATAGCCCAATCAACATCTCATAGTCGGTTTAATATTCATCGTAATACGATAATATATCCACCTCAAACAGACCATTTCAGAACATTAACATTTTCGTCATTGTTTCAACATTCATCAAGAACTCGATCGACATTTTATAGTCATTTCGACAATCATCTAGAATTCAATAAAACACTTCATCGCCGTTTCATCATTCAGCAAGGATTTATAATATATTATCATAAGTAAATCACTTCAAAACATAAACATTATACGAGAAAAAGGTGGGAACCACCGACATGTTCCACCTACGGTTTGTCCTTGTCTTGACGATGGTTCGATCTCGGCCGCACCCATAGTTATTAAACTCGGAGCGACTCGGCAGGTTGATCCGGGACCGGTCGACCTAGTGGCTGGACCGGTCCAGGTAAGGTAAAAAATCGGGGTAAGCAAAAACCCTGCTAAACTCGGGACCTAGGTGACCCGACAAAACCCGGATGAGACCCTTTTTTTTTTTACCCAAAGTGCATTCTGTGGTGAAGTCTTGTCTGGTTTGTTTAATGGCCCTCTACAAAACTAATCTTCTTTTTGGCGGGATGAGTGTTCTTCATAGCCCTCTTTCATGTGGGATGATTACCTGCATAAATATCACTGGGCATAAAAATAGTTCCTGGGCTATCCAAAGGATGTAAATAATATGGTGAATTGATGTATTTACAGGCGTGCACCTGGCAGTCTCCCTCTCTCATGTTTTGACCATAGTTATTAAACCCGGTCCGGGGTTGACCCGGCCCCTGGGTTTCATTGGTCAACTCGGAAAAATTAAAAAACATATTTAAAACTTTAATATTTCATATGAAAAAATTAAAAAAAATCAATGTAAATATAGGCTATACATATTGTAAATAATGAAGTTTAAAAGAATATTTAAAATTTTTTTTATCTCACATTGAAAAGATACTATGTTAAGCTTTTAAGTTGAAGTATTTAAACCAAAGAAGTTCTTTTATCTCGCATTGAAAAAATAATTTTTTTCTTTCAAACATAGAGTATATATACTAATAGGTTTCAAATCTCACATTGAAAAAACATAACTTTTTTCTTGGGAACATAGAGTATATATACGAAAGGGCTTCAAATCTTACATTGAAAAGATACCATGTTATCCTTTTAAGTTGAAGTATTTAAACCAAAAAGTTTTTTATCCCACATTGAAAAAATATAACTTTTTTCTTTGGAATATAGAGTATATAAACTAACGGGTTTTAAATCCCACATTGAAAAACTATAACTTTTTTCTTGGGAACATAGAGTATATATACTAATGGGGTTCATATCTCACATTAAAAAAACATAACTTTTCATGGGAATATAGAGTATATATACGAAAGGGCTGCAAATTCCACATTGAAAAGATACTATGTTATCCTTTTAAGTTGAAGTATTTAAACCAAAAAGTTTTTTATCCCACATTGAAAAAATATAACTTTTTTCTTGAGAACATAGAGTATATATACTAATGGGTTTCAAATCCTACATCGAAAAAACATAATTTTTTTCATGGGAACATAGAGTATATATACGAAAAGGTTTCAAATCCCACATTGAAAAGATACTATGTTATCCCTTTAAGTTGAAGTTTTTAAATTAAAATCTTTTTTATCCCAGATTGAAAAAAATAATTTTTTAGTATATATATTAATGGATTTCAAATCCCACATTTGAAGAAGAAGAAAAAAACAACGGGTCTCGCCCGGGTCATGGATTGACCCACCGGGTCGACCGGGTTTTGCCGGGTTATTGTCCCAATCGGTCTTTTATTAAACCCGGATCAGTCCAGCGACCGGGCTGACCTACCGGGCCGGACCGGGTTTAATAACATGAGTTTTGAGTGTATATTAATATTTTTAAAAAAATATTTTTTATTTAAAAATATATTAAAATAATATTTTTATTTAAAAAAAATTAATTTTAACATTATTACATATGATTTGAAAATATAAAAAATATTAATTTAAAATAAAAAAATTTTAATTTTTTTAAAATATTTTTAAAATATAAAAACAAACATAATCTAAATTACTATTATTATTTGAAGTTGTGCTCATTGTGTTTTCGACTATCAAGGCCTGCGCTCTCATACCATGAAAAAACATAAGTTAGCGCTATTGCCTGTTGCTTTTCATTGAATAAAAATTGTAAGAAATGAAGAAATTAGGAATGCTAGCTTGATGAATTTCAAACTACATATATGTTTAAATCATTAATGTAATTTACTCTGGAAGTATAAATATTTTAACTGATTTGTTTTAGAAATAGCTAATGTTATTTATTAACCAAATTCCAATGTACTCATTATATTATCAATTTATTTATGGTTGTTGCTATTTAATTTTTGACTCATGTTTTAATAATTTTTTTAAAAAAAATAAAAAAAAATAAAGGTTTACATGTGGCGATAACATAAAGCATCAGGGCTACTATTAAAGAAACAATATGTCAAGGAGATAATTACTGAATCATATATAATTAATGCAATATAAAATACCATATATATATAATTTGATTCGTGCTAGTTATGGAAAATAATCACTGCAATATAAAATACCATATATATAGGGTTTGTTATGCTGGTTATAGAAGGCAATTCCTGCAATAATTATTGCAATATTTTCTTAAATAACACGTGTAAAGATTTTTTATATAAATGAACCTCTAGTCATATATAAAAAAAAAAATTCACATAGTATAATTTTTAAAGAGAGAAATTCAGGGCAACCATGAAAAAACCCTAAACCTAATTTTTTGTATTCTGCTGAAAAACCACAGCGGCTGCCCCCGACCTTGGCCAAAAACAAGGAAACAAACCGGTCCCCTCTCTTTTGATTTTCTTTTTCCCAAGCCGCCGGATATAAGTTAGCGCTATTGCATTTTTTGGTTGCATGTGTTACTGTTCAAGTGAAATTTAATTCACTTGAACAGTAACTCACCAGCTTTCATTAAGCTGTATGTGTACAGCCGGGTCACTTGCTTGGGCAAGTGACCTGGCCGGACCCCTTTTTTCTAAAATAAAAAATAAAAGAAAGGGAAAGAGATTTATTTTCTAGCATATTTATTTCAAAGTCAGGATTTTTTTTTGTTGTAAAAAAAACATTAATCCCGTATTAAAATACCTGGTTTTTCAATGCGATGTGACAAATATACATATATATCAAAAAATATTTTCTTATGTGTTGCATACAGCCAATACCCTAACATATTTTGAATGTTCTTTAAAAAAACATTATTGGAAGTTTTAAAAATGTGTTTTCGCATGGATTTCTTAAACATAACAAAAATTATTTTCTTGTATTTTCGGATTTTACAACGTGTTTGTGAAACTCCAAAGGGTATTGACCAATATTCCCTAAAAAATACAAAAATCTTATTTTGGGGGAATTCATCTATTATTTACCGTTAATGTTTGGATAAAAAAAATCCTAAAAGGATGAATATCCAAAATATTATTGGGAATAACTTGTTATTATTCACTGTTAATGTTTGGATAAAGAAATCCGAAAGGGATGAATATTCAAAATATTATTGGGAATAACTTGTTATTATTCATTGTTAATGTTTGGATAAAGAAACCCTAAGTGGTAAATATCCAAAATATTTTCTTGGAATAATAAGTCATCACACATCCTTGAAAGAAGCCTCGATTAGAATCGAGGGCATTTCAATTTTTGACTCCATGGTTTATGAGCCGTAAAAGTATGAAATACTAAGGCAAAAAGAGGCTTTTAAAGCGCTCTGAATTTCCTTAGATTTCTGAATTTTTGTCCCTCCTCCTTGCGATTTACGAGTCGCAAAACTCTTGAAATACTAAGGGAAAATGAGCTTTTAAAGCACATGGAATCTCCTTGGATTTCTATCTTAATAAATTTAGTTTGAATCAAACCTAGGGAAACTGATGAGATTATAAAACACTAACACCAAAGCAATTATAAGACAAACCAAACACCAACAAATAGCTTACCTTAGGTAGGGCGTACTAGGGGTGCTAACACCTTCCCTTTACGCCACTAGTCCTTTGCCTTAGAATCTTTGAAAGACCAGTTAGGTTTTCTAGTGACCATAATACTAGGTGGCGACTCCCTTATTCACAAAAAACAAAAAAAGACCCCGAAATCAATCGAGGATCGCCACGACGCCGCGCTCCGCTCGCGAGGGTGCGACAATGGTAATCAAGATTTTTATTTTTCGTTTTATTTAAGAATGAGATTGCTTAAACTAATTTAAACTAATTGAGTAACATTATATAATGTTAATTGAAAAAACATTTTATATTTATCAAGCTTTTGAAAAATTGTATATTAGTTTTTATTCATAGTATTTTTTTTAAATCTAAGAATTTGAATATATATCTTAAATTTGATATTATTTTTTTAAATAATAATCCAAGCATGTTCTTAAAGGCCATTGAAAGTCAAAGCAATTTTTTTTTTAAAGTGAGATTTGAAGCCCTTTAATATATATACTCTATGTTCACAAAAAAAAAAGTTTAGTTTTTTTAATGAAGGATAAAAACCTTTTTGGTTCAAATACTTCAACTTAAAATGATAACATACTAACATGATATCTTTTCAATGTGAGATATACAACTTTTTGAAATAATCTTTTAAATTTCATTATTTATAACATGTATAGCCCATATTCACATGAATTGTTTCTTAATTTTTTCATATGAAATATTAAAAATTTAAATATATTTTTTAAATTTTTTCCGGGTTGACCCAGGTCAACCCGTGTAACCCGGGACTCGGCTCTTTGACCAGGTCAACCTCTGGGTCGAGTCTGATAATTATGGCCGCACCACCTAAGACATCAATGCCATAAATCAATATATTTGCATCCATAAATCATATTCATCACTATACTTATTTCAAGAATCCATATGTTCACATTCAAGTGTTCCACATTTTACACCATCATACAATGAAATTGTTGCAAGCATTTAAGTCATGTCGGATCGGGGAATCTATTATAGAAAATCAGCAATGAAAACTGGTTTGCTGCTGACCGCACAATTTGACAGTAGAAACTGTTTCGCTGCAGGCACTTCAATTTTGGCAGTGAATGCTACTTCGCTGCAGCCAACACACTTTTAGCAACGAATGCTAATTCGCTGCAGACAACTTAATTTCGATAGCGAATCACAATCTTGCTACAGTCAATACACTTTCGGCAGCAAACGCTGATTCGCTGCAGAACAACTCAACTTCGGCAGCAAATGCTAATTCGCTGCAACCAACACACTCTTAGCAGCGAATGCTAATTTGCTGCAGACAACTAGATTTCAGTAGCGAATCACAAATTCATTGCAAAACTACACTTTTGGTAGCGAACGCTAATTTACTACAAATAACTTAGTTTCGGCAGTGAATTACAAATTCGCTGAAGACAACACACTTTCAGCAGTGGATGCTGATTCACTGCAGACAACACAATTTCAGCAGTGAATGTCAATTCACTGCAGGCATTTGCTACTAACAGCTCAATTTCAGCAGCGAATCACAAATTCACTGCAGAACACACACTTTCAGCAGCGAATGCTAATCCGTTGTAGACAACTCAATTTCGGTAGCGAATCACAAATTTGCTGCAGAATACACATTTTCAGCAGTGCATGCTAATTCACTGCATACAACTCAATTTCGGTAGTGAATGACAAATTCACAGCAGAACACACACTTTCGGCAGCGAAAGCTGATTCATAACAGACAACGCAATTTCAGCAGGGAATGCTGATTCACTGCAGACAACACAATTTGGCAACGAAAACTGATTCACTGCAGGAAACACCATTCGGTAGTGAAACCTAATTCGCTACAGACAACACAAATCGACAGCGAAAATTCCTTCGCTGCAAATAACACAAATCAGCAGCGAAACTAATTCGCTGCATACAACATAATTAGACAACGAAACTGGTTCGCTACAAGCAACACAAATCGGCAGGGAAACTATTTCGCTGCAAACACTCCAAATCGACAGCAACACTAATTCGCTGTAGACAACACCCTCGACAGTGAAACTAATTTGCTGTAGGCAATACAATTCGGCAGTGAAAATTCCTTCGCTGCAGATAACACAAATTGACAACGAACTAATTCTCTGCAGACCACACAATTCGACAGCAAACTAATTCACTGCAAACAACATAACTCTGCACATAACATCATCTTAACATATTATTATACAATTTCATCAAACACAAGCACAAATTTATGTCATCAACACCAACATAGTTCCAGTTTTGGTTTCAGCAGGGTCTAAGGTCCTAATGACTACACAATTTTGTACATAACCCTTTCTAACACAAGTTCTTCTATCATACATGCAAGAATCAAGATAATAACACCATCATGCATTCTGTTTTAGTTTAAGTATGTCCTTAAAAGTTCAACAAGATCATAATTTCTGCATTTCTTCATCTCATTCCACATTTCATTCAAGTTCATCAATCATTCAACTTAGACCTCCCATTTAATTATTTCCGAAACTATGAGTGCATGAATACTAAACCTTCTACTTTGGGGTTTGCATCCCCTCCTTGTTCTGAAATCGTGAGGCAGTAACCAGCCAAGGAAGAATACTTCTTTCTTACCTCATGTTTTTTACAATTTTAGAGCAGGTTTTGGTGACATGGTTCTTTCCTCAATCTCGGTTTTTCCTTCTCTTCCATCTTTGTTGTATAGCGGGTCCGTCACACTCCCTCTCCTCTCATGGTTTCAGTCATCAACATAACTCCCTAGCTCTCTTCTTCTTCAAATAGTTAAGGTATGGGACATGTAACTAGTGTAGGTGGGTCTTCTTCTTGGAGAGGGTGGTTGTTGCAATCATAGCTGCTGGTCAGTTATGGGGAAGGGGTCTAGACTCCTTCTCCTTCCATGGTTTCGACCACTTCTGTCTTTTCCTTGGGCACCGTTCTTCTTCAACATTCAAAGGTGGTGCATGCAGCTGGGTATGCAACTGGTGCAGGTAGATTTTTTAGGGAGAGGAAGAAGGCAAGAGCATGCAGCCTGTTTTGAACAGAGTGCCTCTTCCTTTCTCCTTGCTGCATTTATACCCCTCTTAAATGCAAAAGGGTGTTTGGACGTTGGATCAAGGTTGTCCTTATCCCCTTTTGAGTTATCCTTGGGCTGATTTCTATTCCCATTCTCCCCTAGGGTAGGCCGGTCCAACACTGATTCTTTGTTAGGTTTTACTGTGTCGCTGCCGATTCAGAAATCGACAGCGAGAACTGCGCAATTGTCGATTCATAAATCAGCAACCAATAAATGCGTCTCTGCCGATTCAAAAATCAGCAGCCAAAAATTATTTCTCTTTTGATTCAGAAATCAACAGCAAAAAACTTTACCGTTGCCGATTCAGAAATGATCAATAGAAAAATTGCTGTGTTTCCGATTTAGAAATCGGCAGCCAACTATGTCGCTGCCGATTTTTGAAATTAGTAATGATGGTGGAGTCATTTCGGCTTTACTTCTCAATTTTTTTTTTGGTGTTTACACTCATAAACACAATTACAAAGAAATCCAACACACATCTAGGATAAAAATAATGACTGTTGCCTAAACAAAACAAAACAAAACCACTTGATCTTCGCCACATGTGTTGGATCCTGCATTTATTACCTTAACATTTAGTAGCCTCCAACAAATAATTTGATGCTTCGTCGTCGATCAACTTCCAGACTGGATAATCATTGACGTGATGCCTTATTGGATGGTTGAAATTGGTAAAAAAACAAAGTTGGCGATGGTAAAAAAATATATATACTTCTTGGCCCCAACTGTGGCTTAACAACGGCACCTGCGCCTATTTCAAAATCACATGTTTTGGCAAAAACTTTTTGAATCCCACCATTATCGATGATTGCTGCTGCCTCAATTTCTGCATGTACATCTCAATTTCATTGCTTTGACCTAAGCTCCTGGCAGAGGCAGCTCTAACAAGCTTCCTGTAATCGTCATTTTTCGTTAACCCGCGAATCACTTCTTCCTCCCCTCTCTGCAGCTCCAGAACTACATAGTGCTACAGTACTCGCTGCTACACACACACATAGTTAGCTAGTTATTACTTGTTGTACCATGGATGTTATTTTGTTTTTTGCAATCTAGGTGTTCGGACTAGTTTTTTTTTTTGAAATATGTGCATATTATTTGAACGCCAAAGCATATGCATTTAGATTAATTCTTCGAAACCCTGAAGTTAACGACCAGGTAAACTTTCAGTGATCATGAGATTTGTGACGCTTGAACTGATAACCTCTGAAGAATAAATTTAAAATCTGATCAATTGAGTTATATCCTTCAAGATTACCATAGATTCCATGTTATTAATAAAGATATTGACATATGATAGCACATAAAATAAATATAGATGTAAAAATTGATTTGCATATCACGTGTATGAAAAAATATTGTGTCCGGAACCGTTCTTTCTTTCTTTCTTTAATTTTTTCTTTCTCTCTCTCTTGTTTTTTTATTTTTTTTGCCTCAAGCTTATTGTATTGCATTTCATGGATAAGAAAAGCTACAAATGCACGGGTTGGCATTTTAATTTTCTGGCCATTTCCTAGCTGTTTGGGGTTGCCCCAAGCACCAGAGTTTGCCCAGCAAAAACTATAACAAGTTTAAAAATTCAGACAGAGCATTCACTTTAGGAACAGAAAGTAGAGAAAAAAAGCTCGATACCCGGTGGTTAAACATATAGTTTCTCAAACTTGCGAACTACGATACGGTCAGTAGTCATTTCATCTTTGTCAAAGAATAGAACTTGGGGCAGCTTTTTGACTAAAAAAATCCTGTCTTGACTATTCCTTCAGTCTTTTGGATTAAAGCAACCAAGATTCTTATGCAATGCAGTGATAACAGTTTAAAATATTTTTTTATTTAAAAATATATTAAAATAATTTTTTTTATTTTTAGCAAAAAAAAACAAATCAAAATTTAAAGTAACACGGTTTATACTGCGTTCCCAAACACAACCTTATTCGGATTTGAGACCGGCCATGCGTAGCAAGATTTTTTTTGTACTGTAGGTATTCGGGTCAGTTTATGTATATTTCGACTAATCCCCTGAGACTATGAAGTTAATGACCAAGTAAACCTCTAGTGACCTTGAAATTTATAGCACACAAACTGGTGATCTCTGTAAAGTAACGTAGCTAGATTTTTTTTGATAACCGTGAGTATCCAGGCCAGTGTACATATACTTCAACTAATTCCTCAAAGATTCTAAAATTAATGATAAGATAAGTTTCTAGTGGCTTTAAAATTTATAATATTCGAATTAATTACAGAGCATGCCCAAAATTTACCCGGTTGAACTCTACTCCTCGTAATTAATGTAGCTAGGAAGAGATGGAGAGGTTTCGTCACATTGATTATGTCATGTTAACGAAATAAATACAACAAATCTTGGGTAAGATAAATTGAAAAGGAAAAGTTAGTTATAAGGGATCAGATTCACCAAGAGAAGA
>Ga0325405_1002451_pt1 | contig 19103 bp, 17 predicted proteins | sample PopdelMetagenome_21_FD_205663 | JGI IMG/M metagenome (GOLD analysis project Ga0325405, IMG submission 205663) | Populus deltoides microbial communities from Bellville, Georgia, United States - Xylem-Control-R2 | ecosystem: Host-associated > Plants > Phyllosphere > Stem > Wood/Secondary xylem...
AAATGCCTAAAAAGACTCTAGACCATAGTTAAATAATTATTTGTTTTTAAAGGCAACAAAGTTATTTTACTCTAGAAAAATAATTAAAAAACCAAGACACCCTTAACAACTCTGCTTGAATTGATAATACACAGGAATGGATCAAAATATCCGACAATTATGTTATCTGACTCTAAGAAACAGGTTTTTAAGATCAATACCCCTATTAAATTGGGTGTTGTGAAAGAAGTCAGACAAATAATTAGATTGAATGATAAAATATGCACATTAAAATGGTTTGAACGTTTTGACTATAATCTAATTATTTTATTAAATATCTAGTTATTTTTTAAAATAATTTTCTTAAGAATATCATGTTTTTAAATCATAATATTATTAAAATGTTATATTTTTAAATCGTGATATTTTAAAATTATATTATTTTTCTGAAATTTTTTTATCCTGTGATATTTTAGCATTTAATTATATTTTAGGTTTTAACTGCACACTTTATCCAAAATATAATGTAAAATTAGCATTGATGTTTGTATAATGCAACAGTCAACCTGCGGAACGTAGTCAAGCCTGGTTTCACAAATTCTCCCGGTCTCTCTGCCCATTTAACAGTTGTTTGGTCTGGTGTGCTGTAAGAGATGATGACATACGATGAACTTGATCGGAACCTTGAGGACTTGACCAAGAACGCCGCACATCACCAGCTCCAGACCCTCCACTCCATCCTCCAACACCAAGCTAGCGTTGGCTATCTTCAGCCTTACCTCTCTGCCTGTCATGCCCCCGTCGATGCCGCTACTTTTCGAAGCCAGGTCCCTTTGTCTTCCTACGATGACTATTTTCATCTCATCAATCAATTGGCCAATGGAGACATTGATCACCACCAGCCCCTGCTCTCCGCTGATCCTCTCCTTTGTTTCTTCTACAGGTACTGCTTTGATTTCTTCTTCAAGCCCAATAGCAAAAAAAAAAAAAAAAAAAAAAATCGAGGAGGAGAAGAAAAAACCTATCTTGTATCAGATTATAATTTATGTTTTGATTTTGTTGCTCTGGTACCAGTACAATGAAGCCATCTTGTATCAGATTATAATTTATATTTTAATTTTGTAGCTCTGGCACTAGTACAATGAAGCCCAAATTGATCCCTTACTTTGATTCAGCTCTATCAAAAGCTGCCTCATATAATGCTCATCAAGGCAGCGCTGCGATTTTTCGAAAGTAAGTTGTTTACTTTTAATTTTATTAATGTTTTTGCATTTTTTGGTTAATTTCTTATTCTTAAATTGTTTTTTTATATTGGTATGCATAATCAAAGCTTTATTTTTGTTATAATTATTGATACATTGATTTAGGTTAGTTCCACCACGACCTGAAGTGAATAAAATCCTTTGGTTTCTATACGCGGATGATGCTACAACTACAAGAGGTGGATTCAAGGTTATGGCTGCCTCTACATACCCTTTGCAAGGGAATAAGAGTAGAAGCAATTGGTCTCAGACTCTTTCTTGTATTAGTCCTCGTGAGGTTGTTTTTGGTTCAAATATTAAGCAACAAATGTATTGCCATCTGCTCTGTGCACTTCGGAGCTTTGATATAATTGATGGGATTCGTGCTGCGTATGCGGCAGGCTTGATTAGAGCATTTTCACTGCTGGAATCCAAGTGGGAGAAACTCTGTGATGATCTCGAAAGTGGGTTTCCTAGTTTGGAAATTGCTGACGCGGCAATGAAGGAATCTGTTGTTGAATTTCTTGGTGGACCTCAAGTGGATTTGTCGAGGAGAATTCGAGAAATTTGTGCAGAAAGCAATTGGGGTGGGATTCTGTCTAAATTATGGCCTAATGTTCGCTATGTTAAGTCTGTTACAACTGGAAGCATGAAGCAGTATTATTCCAAACTCAAGTACTACGCGGGAGATGTAATGATTTTAGGTGGAGATTATTTTGCATCAGAATGTTGCCTGGGTATTAACTTGGATATCCAGCAACCTCCAGAGTCAACCCAATTTGTTATGCTTCCAACCGCAGCCTATTTTGAATTTCTCCCCTTTGATTTGAATGAGAGCAGTGTTGTTGGTGAAGAAACTGTGGATTTTTCAGGTGTCAAGGTAGGGAAGATGTATGAGGTGGCTGTGACCACTTACAGAGGATTGTATCGATACCGTTTGGGTGACATTGTGAGAGTTGTTGGTTTTCATAATTCATCTCCGCTAGTAGAGTTCGTGATGAGAGCTCCTAAAACTGGTTATGAGATAATAACTGAGAAAGACTTGATGTCTGCTATGGAGAGTTTTCAGCATTCAATGGCAGCAGAAGTTGTGGACTTCGCAAGTTTCTCAGATTTTGAGTTGAGTCCAAAGCGGTTGAAGGTTTTCATAGAATTTAGAGAGGGATGTGATTTTCTACAGGAGGAGAAGTTGCAGGGATCAGTTGAAGCTCTGCAGAGGTGCTGTTCCTCTCTTGAGAATGGTTTGGGAGAAATTTACAAGGTGCAAAAGGATAGGGGAGAGATAGGCCCTTTGTTGGTATCTGTTGTAAGGTCTGGTAGCTTTGATGGGATATTACAAATGGCCATCAAGAATGGGGCACCAGCTGGTCAATATAAACCACCAAAAATCATTAGGAATCGTGAAATTGTTGGTTTTATGGAAGAATCTGCTGTTCTGACTATAAGCTTGGATTCATTTCATGGATAAGAAACCAAATAACAAGTCAGGAAGTCGCAAAACCTCTTTGTGCTTCAGGCTTTTGTTGTGATGGAAATATGTTTTCAATTTGGGTGTACTTAATAAGTTTCGAGACTACAACGCCAATGTGGCGTAAAACAGAAACAATAAAGTGAAAAATCCAAAATAGAGAGAGGCCAACTGTTGTGCAGATGGCCTGGCTAATTTTGGGATAGGGTTTAGGCTGGGACAAGTAATTTTAGGCTTTCTTGTTGGTTTTTGGGTCTGGGCCTTTTGCCCTCTTGTAATAAAAAAACACAAAGAATGAAAAGTGCAATAAACAAAGAAATATGATTTATACTTGGGCATGCAAGGATCAAACCAGCTCTAAATATTTAATTAAAATAGTAGAAATAACAATAATAGAATTGAATGACGCCGTCGTGAATTATTTGACTACTCGTTCCAAAAAATAAAAATAAAAAATGGAACATTTGAGCATGGATTTGTACAATGGCGATATGGAGCTGAAGGAGATTCAAACACTTGAAGGCCACACCGATAGGGTTTGGAGCTTAGTTTGGAATCCAGCCACCGGAACTTCTAATATTCCTCCTGTCTTCGCTTGAGTAGCGGTGATATGACTGATCGAATCTGGAGCAGACTCCTTCCAATCGCCTTTGGCACTGCAAGGTTTTCTTTTTTCCTTTGTTTATCTTTTTTTTATTATTATTTAATATCGAGGAACTCATGCCACTCCCTTCGGCTGCAAGTCAGATAAACGAGTGGCCAGTTTGGCGCTAATGCCACTTGAAACACATACTAGAACTGTTGGGTCGGGTTCCTGGATATCTAGGAAATTGTTTAATTTAGTTGATTTTCCCGTTGGAAGATTTGTATGATTAACTATGGGATGTCTGCAGTGCAGGCAGTTCTGGAAGAAACACACTAGAACTGTTCGGTCGTGTGTGCCTGGTCTCCTTCTGGGAAATTGTTGGCAACTGCCAGCTTCGATGACACAACTGCCATTTGGGAAATTAATGGCGGTGATTTCGAATGTCTTGCTGCTTTAGAGGTATTTCAATTGATAAAAAAATGTTGGCTTTTGCTGCCTTTTTTGAGTTCGATAAAATCTTCTCATGCCCGGGACTGATCTTTCACTTTCCAGGGTCATGAAAATGAAGTGAAAAGCGTGTCTTGGAATGTATCTGGTTCGCTCCTTAAGACGTGTAGTTGGGATAAAACTGTTTGGATTTGGGAAGTAATGCCTGGGAATGAATCCGAGTGTGTTTCGGTTTTTCCAAGGACACTTAAAATGGTTAAATGGCATCCAGCTATGGATGTTTTGTTTAGCTATGACAAGGTAAAATTGCTCATCTCTGCTCTTATTTCCACTGAAATAAGCTTCTTTAAAAATTCCATTTCTGCTTTCGAAATAAGTTAAAAACTGTGAAAACAACATTAATGTTTTCTTAGAAATACAGGTTTGGGCTGAGGATGGTACTGGTGATTGCCATTGTGCTCAAACCTTAGGTGAATCTAGCAAGTACTCTCTCTCCCCTTCCCCCTCTCCCCCCCTTCCTTCCTTCCTCCCCTCACCCCACCCCACCTTTTGCTTTTGAGTTACTCTCACAGATGGGCTCTTCTTATATTTTAATCATTATGTAGGCTTAGCTGATATAGTTAGCTTTTGCATAGACTTCAATTTTGTATTGCTCTAGTTCATGCTATTTATTGGTTTGTCAATATCTCCCTCTGCAATATGATGGATCAAATCTATTTGATCGAGGCATGTTTTCCACTCAGCAGTCTCTCTTCCACTGTCTGGGCACTTTCTTTTAATGATGAAGGAGATAGAATGGTTACCTGTAGGTAAGCAAATCTTTTCTCATTTGATGGTCATTGGGGGAACGATTTTTATTCTTAAGGAATCTAGTAAAAAAACCAGAGTTGTTCTGGCACAAGTGAACAGATGTGGGAATGATTTTGCAGTGATGATTTTACCCTAAAAATATGGGAAACAAATGTTGGAAGGGTGAATTGGGCAATGACCATGCACCTTGGTAAGTGTTAGAACCTCACCTGATAGTTTAAGCTATTTGACCGAACTGTTTTTTTAATTGATATCAGAACCTTGATGATATTAGCCTCACCTAATATCTTTCTTTCTTAAGTTATCATTGGGAGTTCTTGTGGATAGCATGGATAACAGACATTTTATGGGGTAACCTTTGTCTTTCTGCATTGGTTCTTTCTAAATTCTCTATGTTTTTTCACCCCTTCGTGCTTGAACAGAGAAGGGGTGCACAGATACTTTACAGTTTTTTGCGGAGTGCAAAGATGGTTTGGTATTTAATTATTTATATCCTCACTTTATTATATCTGCTGATTCAACTCACCATGAAATTGCTCCTTTATTCACATTGTATTGAAATATAGAAACCTTAAATTTATTTCGTAGGATGTCAAGTATGTGGACATAACAAGTATGAAAAACTGCAAAGTCGTCCTCTCACAAGCCAGCAACTTACCTGCCTTTTTCGGGACAAAAACTGTTGTATTTCACAACCTTCAGATATATTTTTCTTCCACTCTCTGAGTCTCCACGGACCCCCCTCTCCCCCCTCCCCACTTCCATACTCATCTAACTCCACCTCTCTTTGTTATTACTGGCAAGGAACGTAATAGAATGATGATGGTTTAATTAAATCAAGCATCTGATTTTCATTAGGTTCTCCCTTTGTTTTCCTCAATTCAGTTTTCGCATCTTGGATAAACTATTTGGGAGTCCAGCAGCTTAATTCCCTTGATTTATTCTTGCTTTCATTTTTATTTATATCACCTTTTCTTTTTGCTGATTGATTGCTTCATACAATCATATCCGAATCCTTTGATTCTTGAACTTTTCCTGTTTCAATGATTTTTATCCGGTGTACATGGAGAGAACTATCCTCAAAACTTAAAAGTTGGATGGCTACTTAAAGAAAGGAAATAACCAAATATCATTGCTCTTAGTGGGGAAAATGAAACCAATAACCTTGTTCGGAAAACAGTCTCAGTGCAGATGACTTTGGGAGCGTTTTTGTCCCTATAAAATGGACATGTTTCTAGCATTGCTAAAGAGTGCAACATGGTGATACCCTCTGTGCGCGAGCAGCAAACACATTCTTACTCAGCCTAGTTTTTCTTGTGAATTTCTTACACCATGCCCTTTTCATATTTTTATTTTCATTAAATCGTTGATAGGATTTAACAATCAGGTCGGGTATCTCACGTTTGCCAACTTCAAGCTGATTGTAAAGCTATAAATTAATCACATAAATGACTTCTTAAAAATGAATTTCTACTAATTTGAAAGAAATTGTCACAACATAGATTGAATACTGGTATCTGATTTAGATTTGAAATTGGTCTGATGAGGTAATGCATCTTGCGAAATTCTTGTTTATGGTCCGAATCATTTTATGGGAAACATTGGTGACCATATTTACTTTTTGGCTCTTTTTTTTTTACTCAAACCAATAAAAAAAAATGTAGCAGAGAGCTAGATAGAGCAAGCAAGATCGTTGAAGGAATTCTTAGGATTTAAACCTGATTTTGCGAGAGTAGCTCCATGGCTTTCATAGGAACAGTAATGTAATCTTTCCCATCAAACTGCTTGCGGCTTTCAGCTCAAACTTTCGTAAAAAATGAACATGGAAGAAGGGAAAACTGAAGTTCCATAGCTCTCTTTATTCTCAATTAAGTAGTAATGGTGGTGCGAGTCCCATCTACGGGTATCTATGGGCATGTTTGGTAAAACATAGTGTTTTTGTAAAATTATTTTTTATTAAAAATTTATTAAAATAATATTTTTAAATATTTTATTTATTTTTAATATCAACACATCAAAATAATTAAAAATAATTATTTAATTTGATCGAATACGACGGCAACAGCATAATCGAATGTGATGGTCATTGTATATTTGATTTGATCATCTATCTTTCCAAACGAAAGAATATTTTTTTAAAATAAATAAATTACTCATTTTGATTTTGTGGTTATTACAAGAACAATGTCTCCTGTCTTACATGTACTTCAATTGCTTGTATATCTTTTTTTATTTATATTTTTTTGAAAAACAATTATGTCTTGTTGAATTACACCTACACTAAGAAAACAAAGATTTTATTTTATTTGTTTTTAATAATGCAATTTGCAAGACAATTACCATGCTCATCATCGTATCTAGATCCACATTGCAGGGTCGCAGTATCCACACCTGCACCGAAATGCTTCCTTAGTCGTGAGATGCACAGAGAAAGGCGATCTCTCTCTCTCTCTCTCTCTCTCTCTCTCTCACACACACACACACACACACACACACACACATACATCAAAATCTGTTGCAGCCCATGCTAATAACACTATCGGAGAATTATAAAGTAAAGTTTATATATATATTTTTTAAAATAGTAATAAAAAAATAAGAATTAAATTTAATAAAAAAAATTAACATAAAACATTTTATTTTTTAAAGGGTTGGCGTTAAATCTAAGACAAATAGAGAGGAAAGAGAGAGTAAAAAAAAAAATTCATTAGAATCTAATAACAGTTTTATTTTACACACGTGCTTTACTTTTTTGAAGAAGACGACGTGACATTTTCAACGTTATCATATAATGAGGCATTTGATCACTGAGACATGATGCACATGTCGTCAAAAGAGCATGAGGGCACCCACTTGTTAGCATGTACCCATCTACTTTTATTTTTTCTAATTATATTTATATTTATTAAAAGATTAAATTATATTTTATTTAAATTGATTATAACTAAAAAATTATGATGAAAATTTAAAAAAGATTTTGGATGTCGGTTTTAATATTTTTGCTTTTAAAGGCAGTATAATCATTTCACTCTAAAATCAAAGCTTTAAAAAACCAAAAAAACTACTATATCATAATTTTATTTTTATTTTTTTAATGTATTTATATTATTTTATTGTGCATCTAAAATATTAAAGGAGTAATTTGTCCCTAACTACTATAATAATAATAAATGGATCATATTAAAAAGATCGTTTGCACTATTTGATCTATCTTGATTGTCGAATTATCTCCTTTAGCTTTTGTTTTACGAGTTGGTCAATATTTAATTGTTTGGACTAATATTTTAGGAATCAGAAGCATTATTATATATATAACAAAAAAATAAGTTTCCTTTCGGACAACCATAATTGGGAGCAAAGGTAATGAGCTAGTGATAAAACAAGGAATAAATATGCAGGGATAGGCTGCGAGCTCAACTAGCATCAGTGTCTTTCTCTCAAGTTCGAAAAAAAATGTGGTGGTTTGAGAGATTATCATGTATTGTGCTGTAGGAATTCCTCTGCAATGGGCAGCAGGAAATTTCCCCATTCATTTGGATGGAACAGAAGCTCTTCAAACCAAAATTAATACACGTCAAACTTTGAAAACAAATAACTATTATTATTTCTTAGTTTCTGCAAGCAGGCCTGATGTGAGACAATAAATAATAAGAATTAAAGCAAGAAAAGAAAAAAGCTTTTAGAGAAAAAGCTGAGAAGAGAAAGCAAAGAAAGAGAAGAAAGGGAATTGGAGATATGCAAAGTCTGCAATATTTTCATTAATCATTAAAAACCGTCTAACATTTAGAAAAGTAAGATATAAATACTAAAAACCTAACTAGAACAAGCGTTTGGGCTTATGGCCCACTAAATAAAACGCAACAAATAATTAAATTAAACCCAACAAATAAAACCAAATTAATAAACCTTAACTAAAAGTTCATATAAATTAAACCCAAAACATAAGTTAAAGCCCAATCTCTCAATTGTTTGGGCTATCCTCCATCGTCTATGATCATTCGCGTGCATAAATAATATTTCGGGTTCGGTGTCCCCATCAATTCTCCTGGGGTTGGAAGAACTCGACCCCGTTGAGTATAGGCCAAGACAACTCCAATAACGCTCTCAAAGATAAAGATCAAGTTGTTGCGACGTCTCTTTAAAAATCCAAGTATAGTCTGAATCTGGTCGTCGGGCCCATATACTGGGATTTGCTGAAGTTCACCATCCCTGGTAAAAACAACTTGTGCATTCAAAGTAGCATTAATATGTTCCTTTTGTGCCAAAGATATGGATAATGAGGTAGGGGTATCAAAAGGAGCATCAGGGATATGTTGTATTTTATAAATACGGAGGTCTTTCATGTTAAAAATAGAGTTAATATCAAAAGTTTAATGGTAATTTAATGATATAATTATTTGATTTAATCATTTGCAACACTTTGAATGGTCAAGCACTACTTGCAATTTATGATCGGTTTTCAAAGGACACCGTTCAGGTCTAATCTATATCATGAAATAATCTCCAACATTAAGTGCATCATGATACTTAAGTAAATCAGCTTGAAATTTGTATTGTTCATTACTTGCTTGAATTTGTTTCATGATCTCAATGTGCAAATTATGAACCCTACATGGTAACGATTCAGCTGATTTAGACATCCTATCGTGAGGAGATATGGAAGGTGTTCTATAAGCTTCTCAGGTTTGTAACTATGAACACTAAATGATTGAGGGTGTGGAATGAGACAAATATTGTTTGAAACCTGTGTAGATATGGTATGGACACAATCAAGTAAACTAGGATTATCTTCATCTTCCTTATCACGTGCATGTGGTAAGGGGTCAAAAAGCTTAACATGTTGCTCTAAACTTATGATATGCTGGACACCAAGCATGTCGAATGAGGAATTAGGTCGTTTAAGAGGACTAATATCATGAGACTCTGCTAAGACCATACTCATCTCTATAGGTGATTCCACTGAAGAGTTTCCTAAAATTTCATCTACCATTAAAGCAGACATATCAGACTTTCTTAACCTCAGTCTCAAGCTCATGTGGACTCATTGTGTTAAGTCCCTCTCAAGCTCATACACTTCAACACTACAATATTCTTCTTTACCTATATTCTTATAATTTTGGATGACTAAAGGTTTATAGGTACAATCTAAAGAGATATGACCAAAACTAGACAATTAGTACACTTAACCATAGAACTCACCTTAGACACTTCATTAACAACTCGTTTGCCTTTATCTTTCTTATAAATTTGGGAGTTACTAAGGTTAGGTCTGTGGGGTGGAGCACCTAACAAAGAATCATTACTTCTGAATTGGGACCTAATAGAGATGCTATAAGAGTCCTGACGATTCTTCCACTGATTCTTTGTGACCAACTTGTAGTCTTTAACTAAGGTACAAGCTTGGTCAAGGGTAGATACACATTGAAATACAACTGCTCTTCTAAGATCATCATTTAAGCGTCTATAAAATATACACAAAGTCATGGCTTCACTCTCTCTTATGGCACATCTAATCATATAATCGTTAAACTGCGTTATGTACTCATTGATAGACTTATTCCCTTGTCTTATACTGTTCCATTGTTCTAAGAGTTTATTCCTATAAGACCGGGGTAGGTATTTCTCCTGAAGTTTTTGTTTCATTTTGATCCAATCAGTTATAGGAGGTTTACCTCTCATCTCTAAACAATCCTCAACATCTCTCCAACAAGTTTTGGCTTCGTTAATGAGCATCATCTTAGCAAATCTAACTTTTATATTATCAAAGAAGTTATGCCACTCAAAGAATTGATCCATATCACAAATCCACATATCAAATATCCAAAGGTCATGACGACCATCAAAAGTGGGGGGGTTTTATTTTGTTAAGACTCAAAACTCGCTCATCAAAGTCATCATGTTTAGAGTAACCTAAATGATAGTCATACCGGTGGCGCTCAGAGTAAACTTGTCCATAATGATTGTTCTTATGATATTTATTGGTCTTTGAGTGCCCTATTCGAAAACTCTTTTGGGGCTCAATTCTTTTAAATATGTTGATCACCTAAGTTTGTAGTGCCCTTTAAATAGTCATAAGAATATCACTAAGGGTTGAGTTTATAGTAAGTATAAACTTAAGCTTGGACATTGGATGATCATAACACAAAAGCATGCAACACTTACTTAGAAATGAAATTGAGATCACAAATGGTTCTTGCAAGTGAAGTCACAATACAAAAATAAAGCTAATCCTATCTTTTTTTTTAATGTGGAGATCAATTAAGAACAAATTGCACTAATAAAATTGTAAGCATGTAATACTAGATTCTTAAGTGTAAATGATTAATCAAACACGATGTCAGAAGCAAGAACTCATAATTATCAAATAGAATAAGATATTAGCTATCACTAATGAAAGAGGTTGATGAAAAAAAATTAACAATTAAAATGCTAGGTGAGATTTTTTTTTTTTTTGCATAAAGTAATATTAATGATAACTTTAAATACCAAGTGCAATACCAAAACAGTAAAATCAACAAATTAAAAGGTAGAGTAATATACCGACCAGCATTTAAATTGTTGAATTCAATCGTGGATGGACCTCAGATGATGTGTCAGCTGACATGGTAATAGGGGATGATGTGGTGATGTCTACTTTCGTGGTGGCTGATTGGCATGATGTGGCTCCGGACTGATGATGTGGCGGATGACGTGGGTCTAGGAAGCTGATGTGGCAAGGTTAATTAATTTCGCCTCAGCTCTCTTCTTCTGTGCTGCAATTGCTTTGTTGAGTTTCCTTTGTTGCTATTGCTGGTGGCGTTGTTGCTATTGCTGGTGGCGCGGCATGATTGCTGAAGGGGAGGATAGTTGTAGTCTATTGAAGATGGTGGTTGCTGCTAGCCGGTTCTACTGCTCTGTCTGTGGCTGGCGGTTGAGGGCGACGACACTGGGGACAGTGGCAGATGAAGATCTGTTGATGGCGCGGAGAGGATCACACTGGTTGAGGCACTGCCACCGACGAGGATTTACTGTTGCTGGCGTGAGCAACCTGTTGTGGCTGCTAAAGGCGATGGCATTGTGGACGGTGGCAGATGAAGATCTGTTGTGCTGCCTTTGTTGCGGTGAGCCACCAATCGGTGCTGGCTGTGGTGGGTGGGTGGCTGCTTCTGGTGGTCTGTGCTGCTGATTTGGTTGTTGAAGCTGTAGGTCTGTTATAGAGGGTGCGATTTATTGGTGGCTGCGAGTTGTTGGTTTGTAACGCTGTTTTGGGTTGCTGAAGACAACTCTGTTGTGGCAGGCGCTGCAGGGCTGTGGAGACAACAACTTGGTGTGGCTCTGTGGGCTTCTTGTGGCGTGGAGTGGTGGTGGCGGTTGGATGTCCGATCTGCCGATGGCGGGGAGAAGGTGAAACTGGTAGGTGCGCCGCCGCAGACAAAGATCTACTGCTGTTGGTGTGGGCGACCTGTTGTGGCTACGAGTTGTTGACGGCGTGTACCTATGGATTGATGTGGTGGTATTGGTTGTGATCGGCGTTGAAGGCAGACTGATCGGTGTTTTTGATGATGAACAGTGACCGTTAAAGAACAGCGAACAATTTTTTGTTTTTTTTAAATCAGAACTGAACAGGGAACAATTTTTTTTTAGATCAAACCGGATCTAGAATTTAACATAAATATTGTGGATCGTTTAATTGTAAGAACAATTAAAACCCTGATTCTAATACCAAATTTGATGCAGGACAATAAAAAATAAGAATTAAAGCAAGAAAAGAAAAAAGCTTTTAGAGAAGAAGCTGAGAAGAGAAAGCAAAGAAAAAGAAAAAAGGAGATTGAAGATATATAAAACCTGAAATATTTTCATTAATCATTAAAAACCGTGTAACATTTAGAAAAGTAAGATATAAATACTAAAACCCTAACTAAAATAAGCATTTGGGCGTATGACGTACTAAATAAAATACCCAACAATAATTAAATCAAACCCAACAAATAAAACCAAAGTAATAAACCTTAATTAAAAGTTCATATAAATTAAACACAAAACATAAATTAAAGCCCAATCTCTCAATTGTTTGGACTATCCTTTATTGTCTATGATTATTCACGTGTATAAATAATATTTTGGATTCGGTGTCCCATCAAGGTCCTAGCTGCTTGATTTATTGTTGATGTTCTTTATTTATTTCAATGACGTAACGATTGTTACATCATTAGAGATAGCGTGTGCTTTGTGTCCAGCTCCAAGCATCAACGTATGGCTGCTTGAATTTGTTCCAGGGTTCTTCCTTTTGTTTCTGGCACCAGCAATGCCACAAACGCTATGGTCATCGCATTGATCACAGCATAAAGAATAAATGTACCTGAAAACAAGACATGGATAGATCAGATTTCGGCTTGCACATCTTGCTTTACAATTTAATGTTAAATTGCTTCTGATAAAATGAAGTTTTAGATTTATTTACCATAGGAGCTCCAGGACATAAGGAAGTTGAAGGTGAAGGAAACTGTCCATGCACAGAACCAGTTCACTAGTGTTGCTAGGCTTCCAGAAACTCCTTTGATATTCAAAGGGAATATCTGCAACAAAAAGATTATGTTTATGTTGGGGGGATATATCCAATATATATGGAGACGGAGTTATCATCTTGAATGGTGTATTAGATTACCTCTGACATTATAACCCAAGGAATTGGACCCATTCCTGCCGAAAATGTTCCTATAAATAGCTAAAATTCGAAGAGTGATTGTCAGATTTAACATGGGAATATATGGGGCTTTTTGTCGTTAATTGTTTAGGCTAACATTGATATCGTTTGAGAAAACTTGTAGCCTTACCAGTATGCCAGTTACAGCGAGCATGGGAGCTGACTTGAGTGCTAATTCATGAACCTGTTTTACACACAAGGTATCTCTAAATATTTATATATCTGGAAAAGACAGCATCGTGAATTATGACTTGTAAGGTGTATATGAGAATGAGAGTTTGACTATAACCGTCAGATAGAATGAAAGCCCTGTTATTAGGCAGGCGATGACCAGTCCTGATGCAGAAACCTAGAACGCAAAGAAAGTACAGCTTTCAATATGTGAAGGGGTGGCTAGTCTGAGGAAGCTCTAACTGAGACGTGAACAAAACTTTACCAGTAAAAGAGGTTTTCTTCCAACTTTATCTATAATGGTTGTGTTTAGGGCAACAACCACAACCTGCAAAATGGAATTGTTTCAGTCAATTCCAAGCGGGTTGAGACAATTAAACTTTCTTTTTAATTTGACTAGCATTCTGGGAAGTTAGGAACCTGAAGGATGGCATAGATTATGGTTCCAACAGACGGAGAAAATCCTGAAATATCAGTCTCAGAAAATTAGAACAATCATGAATCTTTGAGCAGCATGCCAGTTCAAACTTTGAGTTATTCGATCTTCTTTACCTGCTACTTCAAAGATAGAGCTGGCATAAAAGCAAATCGCATTGATTCCTCCAAATTGTTGCAAAACCATCAATCCAACTCCTATCTGGAAAATAATTAAGAAGTTAAAATAAAAGGTCGTGGTGGAGCGAATACTTATTTTTCACTGAGATCAGTAGAAAGTAATGAAATATTTACAAGGACTGAGTGCAGGTTTCTTCTTTGGAATAGGTCTAGCAGTTTGGCTTTTGGGAGGCGTTCCAGAGTTTCTATATAATCCTGTCAGACAATTGACATATTACTCGTTATTTTATTTTTTATTGTAAATTTTGAGACATTACAATGAAATCCTAATGCAGACTACAAAATGGGAACCTTGATTTCAATTGCCTCGTAAGATATATCAGCAGCCCTGCCACGAAGTTTCTGTAATGTGGTTTCAAACTCTTTTTCACGCCCCCTCTTTGCCTGGATTCATCAGATAGTGTGTCATATATATGTTATTCTTTGTCATTTATATATAAATATTGCTGTTTTTTACCAGCCATCTGGGAGACTCTGGAATGAGAAATAGGCCAACATGCAGAATTACACAAGGGATAAGTCCTGCAAGACTTCAGAGGTAAGCTCCCTGACTTGCTATCCGTTGCATTATTTTTCTTTTGATGATTGAATATGCAAATGTACAGAGTAAACATACCAGTCAAAGCCAAAACCCTCCATCTCAGTACTGTCCCTATTATGAATGCAACAGACACTCCAGTAGCAACCATAAGCTGAAGATATGATAATGTAACGAGTTGTGAATGGTAATCCTTATGTATAATTTGTCGTTATGGATGATCTGCGTTGTCTATTTCATATTCTTTTATTCAGAAAGAATCCATCAAGTTAGACGGTCACAACATGGGAATACAAATTTAACTATGAAAATAGTGTGTACGTGATTTCGCTGTGTGCAATCTTTACCTGAGTCACAGCTGTTAATGTTCCTCTAAGGTTTTTCGGTGCAATTTCAGCTATAAAAACAGGTACCTGGTCATGATCAATAATGACATGATGCTCATCAGTAACATGTTTTATATTAATCAAATGCTAGACGGGAAATAAACTGTACCACGAAGGACAACGCTCCCATTCCATATCCAGTTGCCAATCTCCCAATGTCCAATGCCAGAGCGCCCTTTCATATTGAACCAAGACAAGGTAAGATTTATTGTCATTTATTTGGAAAGATCATTTTTTTATGCTTATTAAGATGACACAAACCTTAGCAAAGTAAATGGCAAGCCATCCTGCAGCACAGGAGGTGCTAGAAAATCTCATCGCCTATATCCCACATGAACACAGTATTATTAGGTGGATGTTCTCTGGAAAAAACATGTAAGAACAGAATCCTTCGCTAGTTTATCTTGAAAGATTAGGGATTCATAATATCATCTGTTTTCTTACCCCTTTTCGACCAATATAATCAGCAATTGGTCCGCTTGTGATTGCACCGATCATTGCACCAACTGTCAATATGGAACCAAACAAGGAATACTGCATGCATAATTGCAAGCTCAGAAATCAACAAATCAGTTTAGAAGCTAAAACCCTGAGAGTTGATTTCCGACGTTTAAAGTTGCGTCGTACACACGATCTGATTTTGTTAACGGAAACTATGGAGAGGAAACTATCAGCAACATAATCCAGTGAGTTCCTCTCATGATTTAGCATTCCAGAGATGAAGAATTGATTATTGGATCAACAGAAAATTCCCTCTGAGAAGAAAGAATTGTCTGTGTTGACAAATGTGACCAAGTATCAATTTTGTGGGGTCTGATTTTGAGCATTTATCGATGTCATTATCCTTGCTTGGTTTTGTCAGGGGTGTTAATTCGAGTCTTCAAAAAGGAAAATATTCGTTATCTGTTTTTTGGAATAGAAAATTGCTGCTTCTAGGGTGCGTGTAAATTTTTGTTGGAGGTCTGGCTTCTTAATCTTTTCCCTGAGTTTTGCAGCCTCTTAGACTCGTTTGTTTTTTAAGTAGTTTTTATAGTTATAATTTTTAAAAAAATAATTTTAAATAAAATGTGATTAAATATGATTAGTTAAATTTAAATACGTGTTTGGTAAAAATTATAATTTGAATTTATTTACAATAAAAAAAATTATAAGATGTTTAGTAGTTGTGTGATTGTAATTGTTTTTCAAAATATTTTTTACTTGAAAATATATTAAAATAATTTTTTTATTTTGAAAATATTATATTTTATATACATAAAAATGATCTGAAAATATAAAAAATTATTAATTTAAAATAAAAAAATTATTTTTATTCAAAAATGTTTTTAAAACGTAAAAGTAGAGTTTTATAAAATTTGACGATTGATTTTCAAACTTAATTTTTTAATGGTTCCATAATTAAAAACACAACTTAGTATGTTATCAAACCACTGCAAGTAAATAGACGCAGCCTTAGTCTCTTATGGATCCATTGTGTGCAGTGATATCATATCACTCCAACGCTTCTACAGTTCTGCCTTTTGTACTTTGCCTACTCTCAAGATTTTCTATGCTCCTATCCTCACTTCCCACCTTATGCTGCTTCTTTCGTTTCTTCTCATGGATTCATTTTTTATTAATTTGGATTTTCTTGCTCGATTGTTTAACTACTTTAATTTGCCAATGCTTTACTAAGGTTAATAGGTTATCATTTTCTAGTGCTGCCTCTTCGATGTGGCTTTCATTTGGTTAGGAGTTTCTATGTTTGAGTTTGACTTCTGCTTGCTAATGCCCCTAATTGTTGTTAGGATACTAGCATGCAAATCTGATAAGATATAAGATAAAAAAATAGGATAAAATAAGAAATTAGACACACAAGAATTTACGTGGTTCATTTAATTTGGCTACGTTCACGGACAAGTATAGAAAGATTTTACTAAGTAATGTGGGAATTACAACCTCTCTCTACTAATAGAAAAACAACTAAAATCTCTCTATTATTAGAAGAAAACACCTCACTTACTATTTCACAAATACCTCACAACTTTGTGGGATTACTCTCCTTCACTCTCTCTTCTTACTCTATTATTTCTTTTTTTTTGGTGTGTTCTATATGGCAAGGATGCACTGTCTATTTATAGACAAGTGGCACAAGTTTGGTGCCTACAATTTGTGACTAAGGAAGGATGGCTTCACCACCATTGTTGACTCCCACCATTGTTGACTTAGGTGGCTGGACTTAGGATGCTGGCTTCACAATTGTTTGCCTAAATAAGCTTCTGCTCCTCCTATGCTGATCTAGCTGTTCCATGGTGCTGGAATATGCTTTTTGTCCTATTCTACGCTGTCTACAATTTTCTGGTTTTCTCTTGGGATCCTTAGTTTTAATCTGTTTTTGGTCATTTACTTTTGGCATCATTCTCGTGTGAAGGTTAGCTTAACATTTTCCAATCAATAAAATCTCTTGGATTTTTCAAGTAGAAAAGAAAAGAAAAGAAAAGAAAAGAGTGAAGCTAAGGCCTTGCTTGAATCGTTAACTCACCTCTGCTATAGACAAAGACAGATCTTCCCTTATAGCATTCTGAGTTGGTGATGAATAGCCAGACTGGATTCAAAAGCAAACATCTGTTGTCAGCAGTCGTAATGCAAGGTTTTGAACTACTAATTAATAGTACGTGTTTTTAGAGTTGAAAAGGAAAGGACGAGGAGGCACTTACACAGGATCCAACTTCAAAAGAACCAGCAACTGCAACAAATGTGCTGAGGTAAACCATCCAAGCAATGCCAGTGTTGTTGCTGCTACACTGAGAACCAGATCCTTCTTCGCGAGATGAATTATCGGGCATGAGTGGTTCTCTTGCATCTTCGATCGCACCATCGTGATCATACTCCATCTTTTCTCTGATGGCCAGGCCTTTTCTTTTCTACTATCTATCTATCTATCTCTCTATATATATATATGGACGAACAGGCTAAAGAGAAGTCTGAAAAAATGTTTTTGTGGTCGAAGAAGACAGATTATTGAAAAGGGCCCGAATGAGATATTTATGTGGAGCAACAAAACGTGGATGATATTTGCTTTCGAAAGGAGACCAAAACACTCTGGTCCCGGAGCTGTCAAACTTCAAAAATCATAATAACAGAGCATGGCTCACGGCTTCCTCTAACGTTAGCAACGTGTGATACTGTGATGCACATTTTCTAGTGGGATCTGCCCTTTTATGCTGTGCAAAAACAGGTTTCATAAGAAACAAGAAGGGATTAGGTGAATCAACGCGGAGTCATTAATCGCTGAAAGAGCAAAACATCAACATGCTAGGCATGTTCTTTCAGAAAGTTTTGAGCAGATTATAAAAGACTATCAATTCTAAGCTCTAATTCGCTCTTTGCTTATAAAATCTGTCTCTTTCAAGCATGGAACAGTCGAGCCATAAAACATTTTTCTATACCTGACCACTGTATTGACAGTATCTGCTCTTGGAGGGAGAAAAAACCCGTGCCTATAAATAAATAAATTAGAGCCCGTTTTGATATTTTGGAAATTGATGTGCATGTAAAATAATACCCACATAGTTAAGAGAAGAATAATAATAATAATAATACCCATGTAAAAGACAGGGTTATTCCACGTCACACAAGTGGCAACTCAACAACCAAAAAGATAGAAGATAGATGAAGACAAACCGTTGACTTGATGGTATTCCAGGCTGACAAGCAGGTGCTGCAGGGTTACTGATAGATAGCGAAGATGAAACGAGTGGCTGAGAAAGATCATCAGCTCAAGATGAAGATGGAAGATACGTAAAATAATCACAGCAATGTGGTTGTTCAATAGAATAAAATAAAAGGACATTGAAGTTTTCGTCATTAATAAGAAAGAAGAAAGGTACATTCAAGGGCGGAGCCTTGTACAAGGCTCAGGTGAGCTGTAGTCTAGGTAACAAATAATATTTTGTCCAATTAAAAAAAAAGGAGCACACGTTTGAACAATTGAACCTTTATGAATTGTGAGGCTTTCTAAACACAAAATTATACAAAGAAGAGGAGTGCAGACAAAAGTAAGGACACAGTAATATAATTGCAACCCGTGGAAAATAATTGTTTTTGTACGTAATTAATTGTAATATATGTTTTGTTTGGGGTGTTTGTGTTTGTGATAGTGGTTGTTTTTTAAAGTATTTTTTACTTGAAAATATATCA
>Ga0325405_1002455_pt1 | contig 19090 bp, 7 predicted proteins | sample PopdelMetagenome_21_FD_205663 | JGI IMG/M metagenome (GOLD analysis project Ga0325405, IMG submission 205663) | Populus deltoides microbial communities from Bellville, Georgia, United States - Xylem-Control-R2 | ecosystem: Host-associated > Plants > Phyllosphere > Stem > Wood/Secondary xylem...
TTGAAACTAAAATATATATATATATATATATATATATATATATATATATATATATATATATATATAGCTTTTCAATGCTTGTTTTAAATGCTCCAGGGAAATGCTGAACAAAATACTAATGCTTGTATTTTTTTTCTTTCAAAAATACTATTCCTACCAAAACCAACAAAGTAGAGCTAATAAAAAATAAATCAAAAAAAAAATTACATCAAACTCCTTGAAGAGGAAATAAAATCCTTATTTTTCTCACTCCAATACAATTATTATTATTTTTTTGTATGGTTATAGGAAAACACTCTTTATTGAACTCCTTTAGCAAAAACAAATTATTGACATCAACATCAATTTGTTTCCTGGTTGGAATGTGCTTGAACAACCTTTTTTTTTTTCTATGGCTTTCTCTCTCATCTCTCAACAGGAATAAAAAAAAACATGAAAAAAATAAATTTTAGTATCAAAATACAAAATCCTAAATCTTCAAGGACCAAATTAAAGTTTTTCATACCTCTTAAATAATAGACTTTGTTTTTTTAGTCCTTCTTCTTTCAATTAATTTTTAGAAAAATTACCCTGACTCTGCTTTGTTTAGTCATTTTTTCCTTGTTTACAAGTTTTTCTCCCCGGTGATGATATTATCTTGCACATAAGAATTTGAAAATCTAAAATCTAAACTCTATTTAAATATTCACCAAAATCCAATTTATCTATGGAGAAGAGGCAATTTAATGGAAGAAATGAGTCGAAGAAATATGTTTACGAGGATTGAAATGTTTACTGCTAAACCTAAATTTCTTAGATAAAGAGTAAATTTAAGTATATAAAATATGCCGCTTCTTTCCCCAACTTATATTATCGCCCCCAACACAAACACACGCGCGCACACACGCACTTAATCAAAAATCTCATTCACTCATAATAAAAGGCCAAAACAATCTCAACAAAAAAGATGTGGGGGTGTTGTCATACCTTTTAAGGACCTTGAGTGTTTAAATACATTTTCGTCACTTAACTACCTTTCATGCTAAGAATATAAAGAGAACATCCTTTCTCTTCTAACACCAAAGTCAATTGAAACTGATCAACATTATTTGAAATGGGGTGTGCAAAATTACTAATGTAGTTGACACTTGATTCTCGTTGTTCATGGAGAAGAACAAAATTTTAATTTTAATTTGTTTATACTAGTCAGGTATCCTTTGTTGTTTAGTAGAGAAAGAAAATGTATTGTTGTAAAATTAGCAAGTAGAACGAGTTTTTGCAATTTTTAAGATGTAAAATTAGCAAGATTGAAGAGAGAATTCAATAGTTTTAGATGTTTTGTTAATGTACACCACATGTTGGATTAAAATTCAAAACAAAAAGGGCAATCTTATAATTATGATAGTTTTGTAATTTAATACAAAAAAATAATAAAAAGGTAATTTTTAACTTTATAGAAATTTTATAATTTTAACACTACAAGAGTTTTTTGTTCATTAATTGAAACACAACAATAATCCTATAAATAATTTGATTTCTTTTTTTTTTCAACTTCTTTTCGCACACATGCAAATTGTTATGAAATTATGAACCATTGGATATAAACTATAATTTCTAAAAGAATAGAGGCGAGGTAAAAAAATAACTAAACCCCAGAAAAGTCAGCGTAATTTTTCCTTTTTTTTAAACTATAACAAAAAATTCTATTTTTCAAAATTTATCTTTAATTTGACACTTCACTTTTGCAAAAGTATGCAAAATGAAAAAAAAAACGACACATAAAACATGCTAATATAACTTAAATGGATGAAATTGTAAATAAAAAAAGTTTAATAACTATAATATGTAGGCGCAAGAGATGCTTATTGTATGATCAGATAGGTAAACAATGTTGGAATCTTGATACAACAGGTGATCATACAATTAAATCTGAATGTATAACTATTGATAAGGTAATATTCTCAGGTGTGTCTGTGATTGCTTTATTATTATGGAAAAGTTTAATGCCTTATAAGATTGAAGTCTTTCTTTAGCAATTGATGCATGACAACTTATGTACTAAGGATTTCTTAGCCTATAAATATATAATATCCCATCAACAAGTGACTTGTCTGTTTTGTGACTATGAAACAGAATCTTCAAGTTATATGTTCCTCAGCAATCATACCGCAACCTCAACAATCCACCTTAGATTTCATTGTCCAAATAAAAGTCATGAATCTCGAGTTTTTTTAAAAAAATTATTTTGATGTATTTTTAAGTGAAAAACACTTTAAAAATCAATTTCTACTACAATATCAAACATGCTCTTAAACCCCTAAAGATATGGACATGATTTTGAATAGTAATGCCATATTTAATTTAACAAGCATGAACTACTACATTTCACCGACCAGTATGTTGTCAAATTAAAAATGTGGAAGTCTGGTAGCGGTTGCTTTTAAAAGTGTTTTTCATTTAAGAATATATGAAAATAATTTTTTTTTTATTTTTTAAAAATAATTTTTGATATCAGCACATGAAAACAATTCAAAAAAAAAATCAAGCAAAATTTTTTTCAAAAAAAACATGAAATTCAGTTTCAACCACAAAAATAAACAATCCTGAAAATACGTTGAGATAATTTTAAAGAACCATGCAAACTCATGAAACTCACAAGTAAGACTAACATGAGCCATTTCTGGGATCATATGATTGAAACAGAAAATGGTAGGATGTTGATTTTCCAATCACCAAAAAAGTTGATTTGATTTTTGAACATTTGATTTTTCTAATTTTAGCTAAATTGACCTTAATTACATATTCTTTTAATCAATTGGATCTCTAATTAAATTAACTAGTATCCTAAACTTTTCTACCTCCTTCATTTAAGTCATTAGCTTTTCAATTTTTGTTTGTTGCATAAGTTTTCCATTTTCTTTTTTAATTATGCCCTCAATTGATTGAATTAGGTTTTAAAACTTTTCTCTCTTCTTAAATTTAGTTCTTGGTCTCCTATTTTATTCAATTGTGATCAATGTCAACCTTTTTTTCCTTAATTATTTTTGATAAAATCTCAAATTGCATGCACATATGAATTTCCAACTAACTGCAAATTAAATTCATGCCTTCTTGTGATCCAAAAACATTTTTTAAAACAAATTGATTTTTTTCTTCTAAAGTAAACACTTTTTTTTTGGAAATTTGAAAAGTTTCTAGGGGTCCAAAATTAGTGTATAACACCTTACATGATTTATTTTGAAATTTAAGTTAGCCAAGAACTCATATTTTGATTTGAATCGCAACTGGGCCAATTATCTGGTATATATTATGAATAAGCAACAAAACGGTGTCGTTCAAACTGCATCTACTTTGCGGTCTTGTCTGCTTTCTCACATTTCGCAAGCCCTAATAAGTTAGAGAGACAATCAGAGAAAAACCCATTTCCCGCCTCCCCATCAAAATGGCCGACAGCACCTCCACCAAATCCAGAAAACGCCGCCAACCCGACCCAGACTCCACCACCGAACTCCTCTTCAAAAACCTCCTAAAACCCGACTCTGTAATCCTCCAAACTCTACAATCCCTCGTAATCTCCACTGCATCCGCCTCCTCTTCAAAACCCCTCACTCTCTCCGACCTATCACTCTCTTCCAGCTGTCGAGAAGTCGCCGACCTCTCCCTTACCTCTGTCCAATCTGAGATCGAAGCCTTAACCATCTCCATCGTCCAGTCAATCCTCTCCGGTAAGGGCTTCTCCTTCAATGTCCCCTCACGGTCTGCCACTAACCAACTCTATGTCCCGGAACTCGACCGCATTGTCTTAAAAGACAAAAATACCCTCCGCCCTTTCGCTAACATTTCATCAGTCCGCAAATGCACAATAACTGCAAGGATCCTTTCCTTAATCCACCAGCTTTGTCTAAAAAGCATTCATGTTACAAAGCGAGATTTGTTTTACACTGATGTGAAGTTGTTTCAGGATCAGACACAGTCTGACGCTGTTCTTGATGATGTTTCGTGTATGCTTGGGTGTACTAGGTCTTCTCTTAACGTGATTGCGGCGGAGAAGGGGGTGGTTGTTGGGAGATTGATTTTTAGTGATAATGGGGATATGATTGATTGCACCAAAATGGGAATGGGAGGGAAAGCGATTCCACCGAATATTGATAGAGTTGGGGATATGCAGAGTGATGCATTATTTATTTTGTTAGTTGAGAAGGATGCTGCATATATGAGGTTAGCTGAGGATAGGTTTTACAATCGTTTTCCATGTATTATTGTGACTGCGAAAGGGCAGCCGGATGTGGCTACAAGGCTTTTTTTAAAGAAAATGAAGACCGAGTTGAAGCTGCCGGTTTTGGCATTAGTTGATAGTGATCCATATGGGTTGAAGATTTTATCTGTTTATGGCTGTGGGTCGAAGAATATGTCTTATGATAGTGCGAATTTGACCACACCGGATATTAAATGGCTGGGGATTAGGCCTAGTGATTTGGACAAGTATAAGATTCCTGAGCAATGTAGGTTGCCGATGACTGAGCAGGATATCAAGACTGGGAAGGATTTGTTGGAGGAGGATTTCGTGAAGAAGAATCCAGGGTGGGTTGAGGAGTTGAGTTTGATGGTAAAGACTAAACAGAAGGCTGAGATTCAGGCTCTGAGTTCGTTTGGGTTTCAGTATTTATCTGAGGTTTATTTGCCTTTGAAGTTGCAGCAGCAGGATTGGCTTTGAGGGCCATTTGGGAGCTGAGGAAACACCATTGTACGTATTTTCCTGTTTGCAGCTGTAATGAGAACTGGGATGATTTTATGTTGTTGCTTAAATGTCGATGTAGTCTTTCACTTCATCAATGATAATAATATTTGGTTTTGCTCATCTGGGAGTTTTTATCTGTTTCCAAGCGCTAACTAATCTTCAGGGGATTTTAAGGTGTTCTACATTCCTCTTAACCTATCCATGTCTATGCAACTCTCCAGACGACTTCACGTAAATATGGGGCAAGAAATTGCAAGAGGTGGCTGAGATTCCGTAAGTAACTCTGCTAGTACTTTCGAAGAAAGGGGAAAATGAAATAGGAACAGCCGTGCTATTGGTAAGAAAGTAATTGTTGTTTTTTGCAAGTAGATAATGAAGTTACTAGCCAGGTTTGTGTTAAACTGCAGGCTTTCAGCCATTATAAGTGGAGAGCAGAATTAAAAACTACAGCTAGTTTTAGGGAAGAAAACGGAACATAGCAGAAATCACAGAATCTTTTATCCGATATTTTATAGTGTATTCCATGGTACAACTGGAAAATGGCATCACAAGTCAGTGTTCAAATGCATTGACTTGTTCTGCGTTATTAGAAGAAAAAAGAAAAAAACTTAGTTATATACAAAATTTGTCATTTGTACGTACATAAAGAATAATCACCTTCTGATGGCACCTACTCTTCTCTGCAGCCATTCATGCAGTGATTTCCGTCTAACCTTCAACCTCTGTGTAACTACTATGGGGCGTCTTGTGGAAGATGCCATTTTATTGTTCCTTGCTAACCTCACTACCAAGTCCGGACCTGGATCTAGAGAGCTTTTCGAATCTGTCTTTATGTCATCTAAATGTCCTGGGACTGCAACCAGAACCTCAAGCCCTAACTCATTCCGCAGAAGTTCAATTATTGCATTTTTCACCTCTGAATCTCGTTTGGATGCCGGATCTACTTTACTGACATCCAAGGTGATCCACATGTCTTCTTTTACTGAATAACCTGCAACAAGAAATTAGCATAACGTCAGAATGCTCAAGGTTATGTGCATTCAGCAGCCTCATGTACTAATCACTCCCCCTTTTTGTTCGGGTAGATTTCAAATATGTAAATATGCTCAATGATCCATTAAGGGCACTGTTGCTACCATACCTGAAGTATAGTTCTCTTTGATCATTCGAAGAACTGCAAGAACTACAATCCGAGCTTCAACCTGTAAATTCACGGTAAAGAAACTGAGAACAGAAATTGAGCAAGAATTCTTATTCTTGAGCTTAGTGGTAATGCAAATTGTCTAATATCAGAGCAACCAACTCCAAACCACGATCTGCTCTCAAAGACAACGAGAGAGAGTAAACAGGATCAGAATTGGAGTCTCATAACCTAACCTGACTTCCTGCAACCAATATCTAACAAAAACAAGACAATGTTTCAACATTCACTTGATAATGTTTACTGTACCTTTGTCAGGCCCTGGAGGTCAATTGCTAGGTTTTCAGAAATATTGTTCTGCAAGTGTGCTGCAACTTTCTCAAGAAGTAGACTACGAGGTCTTCCTAAGTCAGTTCTTTTACAAGAAGCAAACCCACCCTGGATCTGATTATTATCTTGTATTACTCCTTCACACCATTCTTCAATTAGCTGTTTGAGATAGTAGTCATTTGATTTATACCTGCAATGTCAGCATGCTCTCGTAAGGAAAATGCATCCACCTGGTTTTACATCAAATTGCCTCAAGATAAGGGGCAGTGACAGGAATAATCCTGTCAACCAATCCTTTTTACGTGAACGTATTTAGAATGAAAAGGAAAAAACATGGGCGTATCTACGTAGCATGCTTGAGATTGAGAAATCAACAAAAAGCAAGGTAAAATTTGCAGTTCCTAACAATAGATTTTAACGAGCACAATGTCCTCCAGGGAAAAAGAAAGCAGCACATTTCTAACATGATAGATCAGTTTCCAGAAAGACACAGTTTACAAACATCATAGGACTTGCTAGCATACCCTGCTTTCCTCATATCCTGGTATATAGCAAGGCATTGTTGTACTTCTCGCAAGGAACCATATCTAGTGCGAGCTCTTAGAAGTGTATTATATGTCACCTGGGAGGGGAAAAGGAAGTTTAAATTAATTTTTCAAGCTGGTATGTTTTGAGAATGAACATTTTTTTCTGTTCAGAAAATGATCTGCAATGGCTTATATGTGAACATGGAAAAATGCAAAACAAAATTCATATAACTTCTTTTACATTTTTGTAACACGTACAACTGCTTTCACTGAACAAATCAAGATCCCTTTCTAGTTTTAGGTGTCCTGAACAAATTTTTGCTTAGGCATACTTCTTTTCTTTAGCATTATGGAGCATTACAATTGAAGAAAACAAGCATTAAAAGCTCTCAGCACTTACCAAATTAGGATTTATCTGACATCTTTTCATTTCTGCAAATAACGAAAATGCCAGCTTCAAATTTTTAGTTTCTACACAAACCTATGAACAAAAGCGCATGATGAATCAGCACATAAAGCCAATTCAGTTTTCATAATGCAACATGACCATATATTCAAGTGCAAATGTTATCGACATTCATCAAAATCAATTTTATTGGAATAGAAAGCCTCAAACCTTGATAGCTGTTGTATATGCAACAACATCAGGTTCAACTCCAGCCATACGCATGCTCTTCAAAATCTGCACTTAAAAGAGAAGTATTAGAGAGCTTATTTTCCTTCAAGTTCAACAAAGTAGAAAGAAAAGAAGCGAGAGAGAGAGAGAGAGATAAACCAGTGGCCAGGAAAAGCAGAAGACTTGTTAGAGAAAGAAAGCGGTCCTAGAAATTATGAAAAGGCATTGAGAAAGAAAAGAAAATCAAGTCTGCTCCAACTTTTTTTTTCGCTTTAAAGAATGTATGTAGACAGTTCTTTTGAATGGAAGTTTAATCAGCGTAGCCAATATCATACAATTATTCAATTTATGGAATACCAGAAGGAAGGAGCAGCAGGCAAGATATGACAAGACATTGAGAACTTTTTCTTGTTAGTTTCCTTTTGTTTTGCTCGTACAATGACAAGTTGGTTCAACACCCAAATTCAATTAGATGTGACTGTTATTTTAAAGAAATATTCCAATAACAGATATAAGAAATTCAACTACAAAGTAAAAAGCAAAGATCTTGTAAATTCCAATAGAAAATGTGTTACCTGTACAGCACCAGATACATTGCCTGAGACTCCACATATGTCAATCAAGATTGACCAGCTTATATGATTAGGCGAAATTCCTACTGTCTTCATCTCATCCATTAAGGCTTTTGCACGGTGGTAATCACTACCACATGCTTTCATTAACATATGATATGTTGCGGGAGTGGGAGTGAAGGGAAATTTCTTAATAAAGTTTAAATGATGTGAATTTGGAACAATGTTCGTCATGTTAGGGCAGTGTTTCTGTGCATGCTCAATCTCATCTGCATTGCCACTGTGATCTCCATGAAAAACCTCCTGGGCTTCACTTCCCTTCCAGCACTGGAAAAGACGAAAAGCTCTGTCATATTGACAAGCCTGAACACATGCATGTAAAAGGATGTTGCAACACTGAGAATTTGGCTTGCATCCAGATAGGAGCATCTCTTCAAATAACTGAATTGCCTGCTCTACAAGACCTGCATTGGCGCATGCACTGATCAACGATGACCATATATGCATGTTAGGGGTGACTCCGGATGATAGCATATCTTCTTTAATTTTAAGTGCCATCTGCCACATTTTTGCATCTGCAAAGATCTGGAGAATTCATAGAGTAGAGAAGTTCTGAGGAAACATAGCCAGTGCAAGAAAATAAAATAAACTAAACAGGGAAACAAGATTTTTCATGGAACAGATTAAGAGATTGACACTGCATTCTTTTCTATCAGTGAGATCGACATTCATATCCTGCACAGAGATATACCTTTACGATCATGCAGTATGTAAAGACATCCAACTTCAACACTTCTGCTGATTCCAACTGCTTTACTTCCCTATAAATGTCTTTGGCTAAGTCCACTCTTCCAGCAATACAGCATGCCTTCAACAGGATGTTATAAGATGCCACATCTGCTGTGACACCAAGATTCTGGATTTATAGCAAAAGGGTATTAAAATATTTTATAGATAAAATTTCTGCACACATATTTTGGCATTTAAGCAGTCTTTAGGATTCTAAAGAAAAAAGGAAAGATGATAACAGTTTACTAGAACTGATTTTCACATGGATGCCTTGTGTTTTCATAGAAGTTTCGACTGGAAAGGGGGGGGGATTTTATTACATTTTGCAAATAATTATCTATAAGATAATAAAAGGTGAGGAGAAACTAGAAATGAAGAATATCATCTAAAAGTTTGATTGTTTTGTATGTCTGTTGACAAATAATGAAAGAGCTTCAAGTCAAAAGCTTAATGATGATACAAAGGTAAAAGGCTTTGAAAAATTTGCAAATACAATGGAACTCACCTGTAAAAGATGTGTTCATTGAGTGTGAGTTTGTGCTCGTGTTGGTTTTTGTATGTGTGGGTATGCACGCATGCATTGTGTGTGTGGATGTGTTTGGGGGGGGGGGGCTGAGAGTTACTTGCATATTCTTGAATACACTGAATGTGTAGCCCAAATCATGGGCATTGACATTCATGAGACTGTTGAAAACATAAACATTTGGGATGACCTTCCGATTGATCAAGTCCTGCAGCAAGATTCATTTGTCAATTTCATATCCTTGCCAGCAAAACAAATTGCTAAAATGTTGCAAAACATGTGACAAGTGCATGTTCAAAGCCATCGAGAAGTTGACTCGGAGAGTAACAAGTACCAAGATGACAAGCAATTATGAATTTGCAAGACTAGAAAAATGCTATCCCCTGTATCTATAAGATAAACACAAAACTCAGTTCCAGCATGCCCAAAAATTATGGCTTATTAGCTCAGAAGATCTGATACAGGAAACCCATGCTCAGGATGGACCTGGGGGTTGAGGGGGACTAAACGGGAAAGATAAACCCACTCTTCTATATAGAAGGAATAAGCACATCTATGCCAACAAATAATAATGAACCCATTATTTGTTGACAATTTGAATAGTTTGATACTAATTCTTCCAGTAAAATGAGCCAAATTTCACCAACTCCATTTTTTCTTTGTTTTCTTGCAACCCTAACTAAATAATCTAAGAATGCTCAGCAATCAATTTGATTGAAAGCAAGAAATGGATGCAAACAAGGTGGCTACGTATTGCCACAAAACAAAATTGATCATGGAAAAGATGGACTATTTAATGTCAATATGCAAACTAAACCAGAAGCGAGACATTTAAACTAAATGAAGCTCATAAACAAATCCAAAGAACTTTAGCAGATGAAGGAATTCATGTCAATTACCTCATAAATATACCTAGATTTCATGTAGTCACCACAAAGACCACAGACGTCAATTATAGTACGATGTAAATACATGTTAGGAACACTCAATTTATGCTTAGCTTCATCATAGGCAACCAAAGCAGAATCCAGGTGCCCTTTTCTTCCAAATTCACTTATAATGTTGCAAAATAATATGCGTCCTTCACCTGGAAATATAGCTGCATACCTGCATCAAGCAACACTTGTACTTGTAGCATCCATCATATACTATGGAATATATAAAAAATGTAGACACATATTCAATGCAACAAATATGTTTCACTGATTTTTAATAAAAAATCAAACCAATAAAATTTGCAAAGAGTGATGTGATCATACCGCACAGCCATCTTTGGATTAAGCTTGTCAACACAGATTTTTATGATGTAAGATGGGTCCACTAGTTCTTTGAAGGAGAAGCAAAACCCTGATCAGCCACAAAACATCAGTTACGTATACAATGCAAAGCTTCTCAATTATAACATTGTAACTACTAACCAAAGCTGAATTCTGAATCATAGAAAATTTAAATTTTCTTGTAGATATTGGTGATTGAAGAAAATTACCTGCAAGAGTCTCCATTATGTATACAACTTGCTCCACATCACCACAATTCACAATCCTGATACACTCTTTTTTAAGCAAATCAATAGCAACCCCATCAAGAAACTTCAAAATGGAAACTCCCAGTTCCTCAGTTTTTTTCAAAAACCGAACAACACAGTCTACATTTCCTTGTTGAAGATTCTTTGAAATACCCTTTGCCACAGGACCCACACTTAATGCAGCAACAAAACTTGAAGGCTCGACACCTGAAGCAATCACTGACTCTGCAATCATCACAAAGTCTTGGAGGCGGCCATCCTCGGCTAGCTTTGAAGCAAGGTTGGCATGGTAATCGAGGAGGGAGGAGGAGTTATGGTTTTGGCGAAATGGGATGGTGGAGAGGAGAGGAGGAGAGCGGGAATGGACGGCAGGGATTGGTTTGGAGGGAGCGTGGAGTGATGGGGTTTTGGGTTTGGGTTTCGGAGAGTGGTGGTGGTGGTGAGGAGTGGAGGAGGGGTTAGTCGGAGGAGTAACAGTGGAGGAGCCGAGGATGAGGAGTTGTTTCATTCTTGTCCTACCGTTGAAAGCATTTTTTTTTTAATTTTTTTTTTGGTTTTGGTTGCAGGGTTTTATGGGTTTTGGCATCTGGGAGTGGATTGAATTTGAAAGGTAGGTATTTTTGGTTAAGATACGGAGCCAAAAAAAAAAAAAAAAAACTAACGAATGCTTGAAAAAAGAAGAAGATAATAATCTTTATAAGAACAAATATTATAATCATTGCCAAGAAATTTTAAAATATTGTCAGATATATTTAACACTTAAAAAAACTGAATAATTTAATTTGTCAATTTAAATTGAGAAATATTATCTGATAAGTAGATAATAATATAATTTCTTTAACATAATTTTAAGAAACAAAATATTAAAATGAGATTTTACTCATAAATATTTTTTTAATATCAACATCTTATAATATTAATATATACTTGGTAAAAGGTTTGCTACGGATTGGATAATTTTTTTTTAATTTTAAAAAATATGTAAAAATATATACTTGGTAAAAGGTTTGCTACGGATTGGATAACTTTTTTTAATTTTAAAAAATATGTAAAAATCGCTAACGTGTTTTTTTATTTATAAGTAAAATTTTGAATATAAACTCAAAATTTAATGTATATAAAGTTAATTTTTCTTTTTCAAAATATTAAGATGACGATATCTTCAATTGAGTCGGGTCAGCTTGAGTTAACTTATCAAAGGATTAAATAATTTTTTTGAAAAAACATATTTAATTATATGACAATAAAAATATGAAAGCAACCAGATAAATTTTTTTTAAAAAAAATAGTGATGAATTGTGAAAAAATTGCTAATATTATAAAAATATAGATATACTTTTATTCAAAAACAAAGTAAAAATTGAATGATGTTTAATAAAATAATATCTAAAATATATTCTTTATAAATTTATAATATTTTAAAATAATTAATTTCAAAAAAATTGAAATCTATGAAATGAAAAAGGAAAAAAATATCATGTTTATGCGTCTGATATTAATAAAAAAACTTAAGTGCACTTACTTTTTTTTTATAGTATCGTCCAAGGGATTGACAAATTGACTTTTGGGCTGCTTCCTAAAATCTAACCACTATAATGGTGGCTAAAAAATCAAGGAGTTTTCTTAAAATTTATTTTTCTATTTATTTTCACCCAAAACACCATAAAAACCTATATAAACTCCATAAAATCACTAAAAAACAAAAAATCAACCAAATAAAAAAAGATAAAGATCGTACATGATTTACTTTTCCCATCAAGTTTAGATGGAAAAACTATCTTCAATAAACTTCTCTCGAGAAGAGAAACTCATATAACAAAGATTTTTTTTTTTATGATTGGATTATGGTTACCTGACAACCTTACTGTTTTCCGACGAGTTTCTCTCTATTCTCTGAAATCTAGAGACCTAAAAATAAATAAAATAAACTTGTAGACCAAAATAAAAATTCTAAAATTTTAAGATTGACTGTATTTTCTCTATACTTTACATTGTGATCATCTCACTTTTAATTTTTTTTTCTTTTCATGACAATTCAAGACTTTATCTCATGAAATTGGATCAGAAAAGGACTCAATCAAGATAAAAAAAGCTTGAAGATAAAATTGAAAAAAAATATTAATAAAAAAGAAGAAGGAGATGATTTAATATTCATATGAACAGTGAAATACCATAAAAAAATCTACTTTATTTTTTAAAAAATATAGTTGTAATCAAACAAATAAAATCATATTAACAATTAACCAATAATCTAAAACATAATAGATGTTTATTATTTATTAATAATAGATATAGACTCAAAAATATTGTAGATTCCATGTTCAAATGACAATGTTGAAATTTTACAAAATTCTAAGTTTGTGACTTTGTCTTTATTACTCTTGATAGCTCATTTTTGCGCATAATTTACCTAGCAGAACCAAGTAACACAAGTGGCATTATTGAAATGCAAAAATAGCTTTTTATTGTGAATTAATGTACAAATCTTTTCAACTTTTCTGATTTAATTCTCACTAAGTTAGAAGATCATTGTGGGATGAAAACATTGTGCTATAATGCTTTTTTAAAAGAAATTGTTCAATTTAAGACAATTTGGTCCAATAACTTTGCGAGTTACTTACAATGCTATTCTTAATTTTCATATAGCTAGAAAATACTTGTTTCTAAGAATGCCATGAAACTGAATGACAAGCTTCTCCTCCTCTAGAATTAAAGGATGTCATTTAATATTAGATCGAAGATAGCTTGTCCATCTAAGCCTACAATTCTTTCCATAGTGAAAAAGACATGAAAACAAAAATAATTTTTCTTGTTTTTAAGAGGAAATGAGGGAGGTGAGATGGGCTGCTTATTAGATACCAAAGATTAATGGAGAATAAAAGAGAGGGTAGGGAAGTTAGTGTGTGATTGCTTGTGATTTAGGGTTAAGTGAAAGTGAAGACATTCTATTTATATATATAATTGGTTCAAATTTGGTAGAACTGGTTCATTTGATTTTAGCTCTCTGAAATAAAAATCAGATCGAACCAAATTTTTTTTCTTATTTTTAAATTTGTTTTTTTCTTGGTTTGGTTTGTTCGGTTATTTTTTTTGTTTTCTTGGTTGTTCAATTTTTTTAATACCCTAACTTTCTATGAGGTTTACAATTCTTTAAATAAACTTAAAACTTACCTAAATCAATAAGGAAACCCAAAAAATAAAGAAAAAGGCAATAAAAATCCTAATCAAACTATGAAAAACATCCTAAATAAAGTTGGAATAATAATAATAATAAAAACTTAAACCAAGTAAGAAAAAGAATCCTAAATTAACTAGAAAAATATAACAAATCTCAAATAGTAATTTCTAGGCATTATTGAAAAGTCTTCCTAATCTCCAATTGATATGAAATTTTAACCCTAAATAATACAAGACCTTTGGAATATTTTAGAGAAATTTCATATCAATCTAACAATTGGATCAAAATTTATGCCAATTAATATAAAATTACATATTAGGGAAAAATCTCTTACATTTTTCTTTCGAGGTTAGAAAGAACTTGTCATCAAGTTTTGGTTATTCATTTGCCTACTTTATTGTGTTGTCTACCATTAAAAATGATGTTATGCTTTTGCGCTCCACTTACCTCTAACATGTTGACATTATATAGTTAGCTAACTTAGATAAACTTGGCCAATAATTAATGCCTATAACACTTTGAATCTTTACAGAACCATTATTACTCTTCAATGGTTTGTTTCACATAGTAACCTTTCTTATATAATTATGATCCTCCACAATCTTGTTCTTATCTTAATTCTCTTTCTTCTATATAAACTTGGATAAAAACAATATATTTTTATCCTTACTCTTAACAGCCACCCCTTCTCTTATGAGCGCCAATACAATAAGTTTTCTCTATATACTTGGAGTATATGTTTTACATCATCAATCATGCACGAGATTTATATTATATTGCCATGGTTTATCTAATGATAGATGACATGCATCTAAAGACATTATATTACATCAAATACTAGCAAAATATCTCTTGCATATAAAAAACAAAATAAGACAACGTTCATCCATGATTACCTAGTTATCTTGATTCCACCACTTTAATTTGTAGGGCTTGAGGTATTTTTCTATCTTGAACTGCAACTTCTCTATTACCTCAGCTGATACTATGTTCTCATAACTACCACTGTCAATTATCAAAATATATACCTTGTCTATGATGGTACAAGTTGAATATAATAAAGGCATGGCCAATCTTCGCCCAAATTACTTTTATGAGCAAACAAGGTTTTTTGGTTGGCTAAGTTAGCATTGCTATTACCTTGTAAAACCCCGTCACTACCATTTAAATTATTATAAATAAGATCAATAATATTTTTATTAGGTTCTTCTACCAACAATTTTTTTTTTTTATCTAGGTGACCTTTTAATTTAAGATACTAAAAAAACTTAGATGCCTTAACTTACCACACTTAAAATACTAGAATTTAAAACTAGTTCAAGAACTTGAACCCTGACCTGTGGTTTGTTTAGTTGCTAATTCAGGTTGAATGAATGAATTTTATTTGTTTGTACACAACTTTTTATTTATTATGGCCAAATCAAAAGTCACCATTATTAGTTATTCTAGTAACCTATTATTTACCCCCAACTAAAGCCCGGTAACAGGCTTAAGAAAATATCTATAAAGATAGTAAATATAACATATTTTTGATGGATCATTGTAATCCACTTATGTACTTAGCAACTAATTGCTTTTATGGTTATGACAGATCATTCCTAGCCACAAATTGGTAAAAATCATTAATGTATTCATCAACAGTTCTTCCTTTTGTAATTTATTAATGTATGGATTCATTGATATAAAGTCTAAGTGTACTTGAATGAAAAAAAAGTGTCTATTCATCTTTTCTTAATCATTAATCTTCTATTTTCCTTGTCTCTCCTGAGACCTCTTGAATTATTCTCACCAAGCATAAACTTGACCCTTTAATCAAAATGCAATAAGCTTCACTCGTATCTATTTTGTAATTTTTTTATATTAAAAAATGATTTCCACCGTACTCATCTAAAATATGAACTTTCTTGTTTGTAAAATTCCTATAAATTTAAGGCTTTTAATGCAATATCCAAAATCTCCAGTTCTATTTAAATATTATTTTTTATGATTCCTCAAGTTTCTTATTTTCACTAGCTAATGAGTTAATTTTGCAATTTGTTTTTGCATGAAGTACCACTAGCTTCTGAATGTGTGTTTTTTTTTTTTATATATATATATAGAAGAAACCTCCACGTCCTTTTCTACCCAAACATGTTCTATTTTATGATCTTTTTCAGCCATGATTATTCATCCACATACAACAAATAAAATAACATGAGATTGCAATACACAACAAACAATAACTTAGAATCATTAGGCTTTAATACAACTGACACAAATAAAAGTGACACAATAAAAACAACAAGCATAAGATTACAAAATTATGCTAAAAAAAAGACCATAAAGAAACCCCAATTCAAAATTTTATTACTGGATATTTTTTATTTAGGAAATCCACCTTTTTAGAAGGTTTACAAATCCTTATATAAACTTAAAAACTTATATGAACCAACAAGGAAACTTGAAAATAAAGGAAAATCAATAAAAATCTTAAACAAACTAGGAAAAACATCATAAATAAAACTAGAAATATAATAAAAGAGGTCTAAATCAAATATGAAAAAGAATAATAAACCAACTAAACTAAATGAATCATAAACCAACTAAGAAAATGTAGCAAATATTGAATAGTAACTTCTAAGCAACATTAGAAAGCCTTTTTAATCTCTAATTGTTATGATTTTTTAACTCTAAAGAAAAAAACATTTGGAATCTTCTAAAAAAATATCATCTTGATACAACTGTTGGATCAAAATTTATGCCTGTTAATATAAAACAATATATTAGAAAAAATATCATATATCATTATTTCTACCCTTTTTCCAATTTCAAAACTACTTCTTATCTCTTTAATAATGTAGTCCATTTTGTTTAAGTTTCTTTATTAATTTCATTTCCAACATCTTCTTTTTATATCTGATATTTTTTTTTCATAGTTAGAAAAGATAAAATGAAAGAGAGCGGTTGAGAGATTAAGCACAACTTTGATTGGTTCATGTCTAACCAAGGTTCCAATCCCTGATGGTCTTCTTTCTTATTTGTTTTTATCCCATTTCATCTCTAATTTGTTTGAACTTCTTCAGAAATGTTTTTTTTTTCCTGCATAGATAATGCGAGAATGAGAAAACCTAAAAGCGAAAATAGTTTACTCTATTTTTTTTTTGTTAAAAGAAATAAGACAAAAGAAAGCAACTGAGAGATTAAAAAAACTTTATCTGGTCCAAATCTAATGCATTTTTTTTTCTCACTTTCCTTTCAAGTTTTATAGGTGCAAAATAAAAACCAAAAAATTAGGTTTATAAGTTGTTGTAGATATATAAGAATTTTTAGAGGTAGATAAAGAAAACATTGTGGCCATAAGGAATTCAAGGGGGAACTTTACACACGCGCGCGCGCGCGCACGCACAACATTCTTAATATTTATGCATAAATTTCATATAATAAATCCAAAAATAGTGTAATTTTTTTTTATCATAATTTAGAAATCTATCAAATTTTTGGCAGAGTTTCCTCTGTACTTGGAAATTGTAAGTTATTGACAAAAAAAAGTTGCTACACTTCAATGTTCATTCAATCCACATTTCATTTATTGTCCAATCATCTTGAACTCATCACATCACTACTCAACACATCATATTCGTCACATTTCATTATGGTTCAATTGAATCATTCATACAATAATTAGAACAAGATAACATATAAATTAAACTAAGTATAATTTATCTATTATGTTAAAAATTTAATACAAACATTATCAAAATAAAATCTACATCGGATAGTCATGAATTTAGTTAACATTTAAGTCCAACATATTGTAAAATCCTAGAATAGTAATTACAATAAGTAATTACCATTCATATTATCATCTCTCAAAATTACACATAATATGTAACATCATTAATATTGTTATCATAAAAAAAAACTATACACCATATGCAACTTTATTAATATTCTTATAAATACAAAATGTAAGGGTTCCATCATGAATTAGACCCGATGAAATTGAAAGGATCTTGAAATCATTTTATACCATTAATCAATTAATATGACATAAAGTTTTCAATGCAATATAATAAATTTATTGAATAATCTAAAGTATATACTTTCATTCATTAACTTAATTCCTCTTTATCGTTTCTTCAAATTAATAAAACAATCTCTTAACTTGAACCCGGATAAGAGACCCTAATTTAGAGTAACTTCTGTACAACCTAGAAACATGGTATTAGTCCTATTCAGGATATCTAATTTTATAGTCCAGAATTAGAACACCAGCTAGTTTTTAAATCAAGAACTAGTTATCATGAGAAAATGTCTAGACCATTTTGGCTACTTGAAAAATAGATATTTTCGGCCATAAACTCCTTTTCTTTTTATATCCTTAACTCCTTTTTCATTTTCTTATTTAATTGTATTATGCTTTAATTTTTATTATATTATTATTTTTAATTTATCTCTAGATTTACAACACACACAATCAATACCTATTTGTCTATCCCTTCTTGATTTTTACATGCATAGAGAATATGTTTTGGCTGATATGGCTGATTTTTACATTTCATTCGTAACTAGCATGCAAATGTATGCAGCTTGATAAATTTAAAGAGTTACTTCTCTAATGTTACAAAAACACAGTGGGTTTTTCATAAGAGAAAAAAGTGGGTTCTTTTTTTTTTTTATACAGTTTGGTAAATAAATCTTTTAATTTATTTTTATATCAATAAATTAAAATTATTGAAAAACACTAAAATCATTAATTTAATGTTTTTCAAAATAAATGCATTTTAAAAATTATTTAAAAACACAAATTACTGCATTCCCAAACATATAAGTATACAATCTCAATCTTTCAGTCTAGAGATACCATCGTTAATTTAAGCCCAAAATCAATTCTAAGTGTGTTTTTTGTATTGTAATGCACATGTTTTTTTTAAGAATCTTTTTTCTTGAAAATATATTAAATTTATTATTTTTATATTTTATATTTTTTAACATTAACATATAAAACCATAAAAAATATTAATTTAATATTTTTTAAAGTAAAATATTTTTTCCCTACTCCCTTTTATTTTTTCCCTACTCCCTTTTTCAACAAATCTCTACTTCCATGCTGATTTCACCCCAAAAATATAGAACCATACTCAATATTGTGTTCTTTTTCTCTAAATTTAAGAATACTTATTGCATTTCACT
>Ga0325405_1002456_pt1 | contig 19089 bp, 15 predicted proteins | sample PopdelMetagenome_21_FD_205663 | JGI IMG/M metagenome (GOLD analysis project Ga0325405, IMG submission 205663) | Populus deltoides microbial communities from Bellville, Georgia, United States - Xylem-Control-R2 | ecosystem: Host-associated > Plants > Phyllosphere > Stem > Wood/Secondary xylem...
CCTTTTTTTTTTTTTTTTTTTTCTGTAAAGGGTTGATTAAGCAAAGGAAATATGCTTTAGTGAGTGTGAAAGACTAGAGACTTCATGGGTTGGATGACATCTCTTGGTAACTACATATATATAGAGGGGAGGCTCAAACATTCCAAAAATAGTAGAAGGGCGAGAGAGGTTTTTATATATATATATATATATATATATATATATATATATATATATAAAGGAATATTAAGAAACATAACAGGTGAAGGGCTAGCTGAAGTTTCACATGGTCTGTTTTGTTCGTTGATAGTGACATGGCATGACCTTCCTTCTTTTAAGAACGAAAGAGAGCCGCAACTTGGCAATTTATATATATATATATATATATATATATACATACACAAAGTGTAATGTTGTTAAATAACTAGTAAAGCAATGATGAATTTTTGAATCCTATACATGTTTATGGCTTCAAGGACTCGTCTCGATCAAAAATCCTACAAGGAAATTCCTGTTGCTTATTCACTGGGTCATTGAACTTAGACCTATATGGTATTGTTATTTGGTCTTTTGCTAGACCAGCTAATGAACCAATTATTCCGGGTTATTTTGACTGACGTTAGGTCCCCATCATTACTAAAAAAAAAAAAAATTAAACCAGCTCAATGTTTCACTATTAATTAAGACACAAATTATTATTATGGATTGGAACAATATAAATACAAAATTGTTCTTGCTAAAAAAACTAGCTAAGCATGCAATTAGGGGTAGCATTGTCTTTTTCATAAGATACATTTGCTATTGAAAGAATGATTGGGGGCAAAATGGTCTGTTTATTTTTTTGCTACAATATAACTACCGATTTGCCCTTCAAGGCACAAATTTTTAATCTTTGAGTGGGGGATTCTTTTATCTTTTTTTTTTTAAATTAAATAGTGAAGTTACAACGTATTGAGGAGCTTCTCCGTTGTCCTTTTTTTAAAACAGTGAAAATACAAGATTACTCTTGGATTTTGAAAAAAATAAGGTTGCATGTAGGGTTTTTTTTTGTCACTTTAATATGGTTTTGTTGTAGATATCAGATAGGGTCAAGAGTAATTGAGTATATATATAAATTATTATTTATATTAAAAAATGGCTAGTGCGTGCTAGGCACGAGCCAGCAAGTGGGCGCCGCTCGCACCAATCAGGAGGTGTTTGATGCGCCTTGCCACCTTAAGCACGGTGACGACGCAAATGTGCCGAGGCGGCACACGGAGGAGCTCTGGTCGGCGGGTTTTCCCTCCCTCCCTCTTTCTCCTCTCTCCTCCTAGAAAATCATGCTACCCATTGCAAAAAAGCAAGAAAGTCTGGTTATTTGTTTGTTAAGTTAAATTATGTCCTCATTCTTTTGATTGCAATGTATTTGGCATTTAGTCATTTATTGAGTTAATTTTTTTTTCAATTTCATCCCTTCAAAATTGATTTTTTTATCAGATTTGGTCATTATTCTTTTAATTATAGTGTATTTGGTCTTGAATTATTTTTCAGGTTATTTTTTTCAAATTCATCCCTTTGCACTTGGTATATTAGATTTGATCCTCATTTTTTTAATTGTGGTGTATTTAGATTGAATCCTTTATTGAATTGATTTATCTTTGAATTTCATCCCTTGACATTTTATTTTTATATCAAATATGGTCCTCATTCTTTGAATTGCTATTTTTAGTTGTTCTTATCCTTTTCTAAATTGTTTTTTTTTTCAATTTCATCCCTTATGATTTTATTTTATTTTATTTTTGTGTCAAATTTAGTTCTCTTTCTTTTTAAATCTACATTTTTTAAATCACTTCCTTTTTTAATTTATTTTTTCAAGTTTCTTCCTAATTATTTTAGTTGGTTATGAATTTTACTTTGTTATTTTTTCAGGTTAGACTTTTATGTTGTGATTCAATCTTATGATACGCGTTATAAAATTCTGAAGGTTGGCTTCAATCATTTTTTATTTTTTGTAAAATTTCATCCACCACCATCGAGTTCGTTGGAAATTGGTATTCTTTGTTTTTTTTTTTGTTTTGGATTCATTTGTTAATTTTTTTTTAATTTTACCCTTCAATTCAAGATTTTTGTTTCTCCTCTCAATTTATTTTTTCAAATGAGGCCCTTATTCTCTTAATTTCTATTTCTTTATCCTTTAATTTTTTTATTTCATCATTCAATATTTCAATTATTGGGATTTGGTTTCTTAGGTTTTTTCCATTGTTTATAAGCCCTGCCTAGGAGTTCATCAAGGACAGTGATCAGGTCACGGGTCGAGTGGGTTGACTCGAGTTAACCTAAGCCAATCAAATCCTTTTGTTTTATATAAAAAAATCAAAATGATATCATTTTGAAAAAAAAAAATAGTTAATGAGTTTTGTTTAGATTTTCCTCGGTCTTACCAAAACATAGGCCAACCTGGGTTTTTGACAGTTTTACACTTGATCAATTCTCCCCCAATTTCTTTTGAAGCTTGGCCTAGTCATGGGTCAAACCGTTGGGTCAAGCCAAGTTTTTAAATAGTTGTTTTCCAGATGCGATGCTCCCAAAATAGTCAGTACCTAGGGTTATGGGTTTGAAAAGTTTACACGGGTTGATATCGTTTTCTTTCTCGATTAAATCTTTTGAAGTTGTTCATTTTAAAAAAGGAGCTTCATTTATCTGGGTGGCCTAGGTTTCTTTTAAAGTAGCCTTTTTATCCCTTTTTTTTTATTTGGTCCTTCAAAATTCAATTCTTTTTAAAATTAAACTTTGTTTGTTTTTTTTTCTTGTTTTGCCTTCTATTTGATAACCTGTCAGTGATCCTACTCGTGAGTTTTGACAACCTCACTTGGTTTTGCTGGTGCTTTATTTTTTAGTAGTTTTTTTCATTGATTTTTTTCTTGATTTCATTATCCTACATTTTGATTCTTGAGGATCGACGATCATTATCGGGTCGTGGATATTTTTTTTTATTTTTTAAAATACAATAACAACACTTGAGCAATTGTTTTTTGCGTTGCAAAAAAATTATCCGGTTCATGATGAAGCGCGGGCCATCTATCGAGTTTTTATCCAAAACAAGGTCTCAAAATTGGAGAGTGTTCTTTTCCATCTCAAATTGAGATAGGAATATCACTTGGGGTTAATGTACGTAATGCTCATTAATTATACGATCGAATTATTATCATAACCGACAAAACATTGGCATCTATGAATTAAAATTCATACATGCATGACTTGATAAATTACGAATGGTTCAAGAAGTTTCTTCATTAGTCTTTGAATGAATTTCCGGCAGTATTTTGATTGTTAAGTTCATTAATAAGTACTGACTTTGGCTTACAAGTAAAGTGATATTATCGTAAGAAACCGTGTTTGACTACAGGATATGGTAATAGATGGATTATCGTAAGAAAAACTATATATAGAGTAAGATAATTAAACAAGTATTAAAATACAGGGATTAATTGTTTCATAATTATACATATTGTATCGAATTTAATCAATGACTTTTTCATAAATTATTTTGTGTGTGCATGTGTGTGTGTGTGTCTATACACACACACACACACACGCACACGGTACCAAAGGTATAGAAAAGCCAGTCATAGTACCATTGACTATAGCTGGCTCAAAGAATTTTATGAGTAAAGAGAGAAATGTGGAAAAGAAAAGGATGAAGAGAAATATATTAAGTTGAACATAAATTATTGTCCTCTTTATTAATAAGCTTACAATTGAATTGCCCATATGGAGTGTTTTCAATAAACCGCTAATTCAAAGTAAAAAAGAATTATTCAACCGTAAGTGTTAGATGCCGAAATAATTTCATGTTGTGTTTAAAAAGAATTTAGCACAAAACATTTTTTTTTGGTATTTGTTTAGCTATACTGTAATTTTCCCCCTCTTACTTTGCTATTTATCTAGTTTTTTATTCTCTCTTGACTCATCCTTCGTTATTTTTTTTCCTTTTCTTTCTAATAAGCATATGAATACATGGAAAACACCTAGGTATAGGCGCACAAAAAAACCAAAAAAACTTACAGACATCAACAAACTATGGAAGATTGCGAAATAGTAAACATGGAGCTTGTAAACTTTCTTTATCTCCCCATATTTGATTTGATTGCTAGTATCATTGGCTAGATATCATATGTTCATTTTAGCTTGCATTCGTTCGTCATAGACTAATAATAAGATGGTTTTTTTCTCCTTTTCTATAATAAGAATGACATTCTCCTCAACTTTTATGGCTGAATTCCAGCAATCCCAAATATAATGACTCATCTTCTCATAATTGTAACCCAAATATAATGACTCATCTTCTCATAATTGTAACATTTAACTTTTGTTTTGTTGAATCTGGATCTCGGATTGCCACTATCATATAAACCATCTTGCTTCTCTTTTAAATAGTGTTTTGAAAATAGTGCTTTTACTCCTACGTATTCTTAAATATCATTGACTTTTTTCTTAATGAACTTGTAGTTTTTCCATAAGTTCTTGAATAATTAAAAAGCCCATATTTTGTGATTTTTCTTGCAATTATCATATAATGAATTTTTTTTTGCAACCAGTGTAAAATCTTTTCTACCACATATGTTTTCTCCATCTTCTTCCCATATCTCTTCATTTGCTTATATATGATCAATACTCTGAAATACTCTCTGATCCAAGCATATGTAGCTTTTCAAAGTCAACTCATAATTTTTATAGGCGTACTTTTTTGACATTGTCAACTCCTTGATTTGATTGTTGCAAAACTTCCCATAGGCGGTGGTTGCATTAGCTATTATCTCAAAAGTGACATTATCCAGACATTGGTGGATGATTGTGACTGCTTGTTAATCATTCCTTCCCACCTTGTGCATGACCTCCCTTTAGGGAAAGTCAACATTGCTCCCTGTAGGCTCCTCAAAGCCTTTTTTAACTGTTTCCCACACATCTTGGTAACTTAGTTAAGCTTTCCTATGGATACATCAAATTTCATAATTGTTCTTGGGAAAACGACGAAATTGAAGTGGAAAGTTTGTGTTGATCATGTCAAACAAATAAAAAACAAGTTTTAATACCACTTGTTGGAAGAAAAACTAGTTTGTATGAGTTTATGAACAACAAAATAAAGATACAAAACTAAAGAACAAGAAGAAGATTTGAGAGGAAAGTAATCTTATTAAATGTTTTTTCTTGTGTATTTCTCTCTACACATATTAAATTATGCTTATAATTACAAGCTTATTTATAGACTTCAAGTCCTAGGCAAATAAGAAATTAAACTACTCAAAAGAATCCTAATACGAATAATGAATGCATTCTACCAACTTAACCGATAGACCGTTTCTGAATCGATCGACTGATCGACCAGTTCTCAACCAGTAGATTGATTCTTCTGTTTTAAAAAAAAATCAAAATCTAGTTTACTTTTAACCATGGCTAGGACACATTTGATCTCCATAAACTGATCCACGTCGAGGCTAAAGGCCATTTTCTGTTTTTGTTGAAGAAAACCGAAAGAAGAGATTTTTTGGTTCCCATATCCTTCTCGAAGAACCCTTTATTTCAGAAGTTGCCAGCTGCCGGGTGATCATGTTGAGGAAGGGTACGTATAGGGCTCTAATCATGATAACGGAGGGCCTTACTATTCTAGATATGTTAATTGACCTTGCACTTTACGGCCTTATGATAAATAGAATAGAATGTTCTAGGAAAGATGTGAGAAGATACTAAACATATAGCAAAGTAATCATCATCATTATAGTTTATTCAAATTCTTAATTTTTTTTTGATTAATATAGATGTCCGGATCAGCTTGTGCGTACCTTAACTAATCTCACGAACCCTGAAGTTAATGACCATTTAAGCTTTCAATGACCTTGAGGTTTGTGAGACTTGAACTAGTGATCTTTAGAAAGAGACTAACCAGTTGAACTACATCTCTTATTAGGGTTAATTCTTAGTCTTTTTATTCTTTAACTTGTTGTACACATCTTTCTGCTAAGACAGTTCAAATCAATTCTTATACTTCATTTCTGCTGATTCGACTGTGGCTATTTTTATTTGTTGATAAACGGGAATGAATTTTAATAATAAAGAGTTTCATCAATTGATATGTAAATTGAAAAAAAAAAAAATATTGCATTTTCGTTTTAATTCTTTGCTACTAGAGAAATTCATAAGAATTATTGCAGGAAGTTTGATGCTTTTGATTAGCACTTGCATTGCAGAAGTTACATTTCCATTTCTTCATTATCACTCACTGCATATGGTGATAATTACCAGTACTCTATTTGATCCCCAGTCTCTAGCTCTGACTGCCATTGCCAGCTCCTGAAAGCTTTAGCAGTAATTATTGCAGGACAGACCTGAGTTCAAAAAAGGTAACATGGGTCCTCTATGCCTTTTTCACAGTTATCAGTTTGTTTCAAAATAAATTTTGGATTAATTTATCATCTAATAGGCAGTCTCAAATTGCATGTGATCAAGGAGATGTATCCTATAATTTGGTCCTTCTCTTTCATTTGGTGAAGTTCTTGACATTAGCATAATAGAAAAACCATCATGCATGCACGAGGCGGGTTCCTTTGACACTCCACATATCACTTCTTCAATTACAAGCCCAACTTCAGACGTCCCCAGCCACTTTTATTCTGTACATGTCAACGACACATCTTCCTATTAGCTATTATCCTCTTTGTCTTGTGTCATGTTGTTTTCTGACACATATTTCTGACATATCAAATTAAGATTCAACAAACAAGCAGTGTTCAAACATAAGGCTTCCTATTAGAATATAAGCAGTTTGCTGCTCATACATACAAGTCTATGGCACCTATATTCTCCTATCTAAGTACTAGTCTCTGAATCGGATGGTCAATCTCATTCAATAATTCAGCCTGTACGTACACTGTTGTCTGTTGAGTTGCAAGTAGGCCATGCTGATTTTTAACCGAAACTTAGATACAAGATTTATCAAAATCTTATCCATAGTTGGTAAACAAAACCATATTGTGATTGCTCAAGAAGTACGTCTTTAGCAGATCCCCTACTTGTAAATTTTATCATTTGATCCATTAAAGAGAACTAGCATCAAGAGATTTGGAAACTTTTTTTCTTACTCTTATATATACCCATATTCCATAAAAATATTCATCTCTTGCTATATATATATATATATATATATATATTAAAGAACTACTAAATTAAAAATCATGGGCTTTCCTTTGCCTAGAATTATTAATGCTATGCAGATTGTCTGACGCGTTCTTTTTTCGCCACAGAATGCTACGGTGCCTAAAGGGCACTTTGCCGTTTATGTTGGAGAAACTCAAAAGAAAAGATTTGGTGTTCCGTTCTCGTACTTGGAGCATCCTTCATTTCAGAATTTGCTGAATCAGGCTGAAGAACAATTTGTCTTCACTATCCCGATATAGATGCGAATACGAGAATAATGCAATGGAAAACGTGAACTGAAGCAATCATTCCACTCTATCAGAAGCAAATCTTTTATCCTTCTGTTGCAATTTTATAATAGAAAATTAATCATCCTTTACCAATTTATTGTCCTGTGCTCTGTCTTAATCTTTATAACCCAAGAATAAACCAATCTCTTACGATCAATTATAAAAAAGCAAAGGAAGTTAATTCTTGAGTCCTATACTTGTTGGCAGATAAAATCTCATTTCCTTTCTTTTTACATGATTACCAAGTTTTCAATATTCTTTTGGAGAAAAAAACTATTCAATCACGGGGTCTTTTTGAATATAATCTTCAGACATATATATGTGGATGACTCGGTTAGCATCAGTTGATCATTTTAGCGAAACATAGGTACCCTGAATGTAGTCAAACAACTCTCACTACTGTACAGCATATCCTGTGGAAGCATTTAGATATCTTAAAAGAGGTTTAAAAGTGATGCCGACAAAGTGTACAGCTTGCTTCATGTGAGTTTGACTGTGCGTCCTGTCTTGCAAGTAGATGCATTTCAGGAGCACAAACCAGGCAACTTTATCCCCAGGACATATCACAGCTGTAGATTCCTCATTTTTTCCTACCTTTATCATATTTTCACTAGTCATTTATTTGTAGTTTTGTTTCAGACAGCCCACCAAATAAAATTTGGTTCCAGTGACTTTGGCACTATTTGGCACTCAACAAGAAATAACATTTTCATTGTAACTCGTAGCTATAAAAGTATTTGGTGTCTCGAGAATTTATTGAATATATTCGCTCAACTAGTGCTATGTTTTATCAAGAAAGAGAATTTTCAATTATTTAATCCTTTTTAATTCAGTTATGGTCTATAGTTGAGCTCATTTGCTCGGTTTGTTGGGTGCTTCCATTCAACTTATCATTTCTTCAAATCCAGGCCCTATTTCCATACAATCATCGAATATGCATCTCTTATAGTGCCGAAAACATTATCATATATAAAAAAAAAGCTTGTTCATTTCTTGTGTTTGTTAGTGCCATTACAGATAAGGTGACGATGGCCATTATGTTAAATTGGTCAAGAACAAGCTTCCACTAACATGTTGCATGGTGATGTGTTGTTTTCCAAACGAAAATGCCAAATTTGATTCATTGTACCATTGATTTAGTAGTCAATATTTCTTTTAAATGGACTGCTGGGCATGTGTCTTAACAAGCAGGCCATGATATAATGCTTTCTAAGTTTGCTGAGTGGTAGGCCAAAATGAATTGTAAGGAAAAGGAAAGGAATGAAATCTATCAAAATTCAATTGCTAGTTTGGAGGCAAAACCATGTGATTCCTTGGGGCATCTGGCCATAAGGGGCCCTGTTGCAACATAGTTGTGGCCCTATATATACCTTCTACCAAAGATTGCAATCCAGTGGAACCTCTTCTCTGCTTTGTAAGTCTTAAACATCATTCAGCTTAATTCAATACCTTCAAAAGAATTTCAAAATGGGTATCCGCTTGCCTGGAATTGTCAATGCTAAACAAATTCTGAAGCGAATTCTCTTGTCAGAGGATACTTCTAATGTGCCTAAAGGCCACCTAGCAGTTTATGTTGGAGAAACTCAAAAAAAGCGATTTACCATTCCGATTTCATATTTGAAGCATCCTTCATTCCAGAACTTGTTAAGTCAAGCTGAAGAAGAGTTCGGATTTGATCATTCTATGGGTGGTCTCACAATTCCGTGCAGTGAAGAAGTCTTCACAGGTCTCATTTTAAGCATGTAGTTCTTATGACGGATACCAAATATAGCACAGCTCAGAACTCCTACGTAACTGAAGTAGCCTCTGCAGCAATTTTGGACCAAGGATAGAAAACAATATACTTCGTTCATTGTTTTTAACACTTAACATCATGTAATCTTCATATTTATGTGTTTTTAATTTGAAGCCAATTCTACCAATCTTAACATCTCAGTTTCTCCATGTTCTTTGCCACGAATCCTGTATTTATGATGTCAGCTTACAACAGAAGCATTTTACACGAAGCTGTGTTCATACTAGCCGAAAAGATTTTGCCGAATTAGCTCCTCCATTTCACGATCAGCTTGAATGCAACATTAAAAAATAATTCATTCATGAACAAATGAGCTGTGATTTCTTTCCATATCAATTTCTCAGTTCTTGTCTGTATCAAAAGGTCAGAATTACATTTTGGTAAGAGTTGTCAAATGTGGACATTTCAGCAGCTAAAATTTGCAGCAGTATATATCCAGTAAAGTTTTCAAGTCATGGGTCCCCGAAAAAAGATTTAAAATTATCTACATTAGACATTGCAGGTGGTATTTATCCTTTGAAGTCACTAGTGAGCTTGAAAAGGTTTGTTGTAATGGGGACACAAGCAGTGAACTTCAGCGGGTGTTGTCTTGTAATTATGTTGACACACTTTAATGGTGAAAGGCTGGATTCTCTCTTATGACACCTTCAATGATGGTTCTTGTAATTCTTGGTAAACCATACAAATTATATTGGAAAATAAAAACTCTCATTACAAAAAACATCATAAATAACAATGGAAAAATTACCTCAGCTAAAAAGAATTTTTAAGTCTCCATCTAATCAAATAAAAAATTAAAGTTATTAAATTCGATCCAGCACCATGAATTGGTTGAACACCATTTCCATATCAATTCCTGCCTTCTTTCAATCATTAACTCTTCTAATTAAATTTTTACATAATATAAATAATTAATTGCAAGTTTGTTTTTTATTTGTCAAAATCAAATATATTAATAAAATATACTTGTACTTAATAATAAAATGGCTCCTCCGTACAGGAATACACTAGGTGCCTGATGATGGAGACTGGTGATGGGGCACGAACATGTGATCTTCGTCGCCGCTCGTCCAGCAAGTTTATGTTGAAAAATAATTGGTGTGGTATGGGTTCATGGATAGCAAAACAAAGATACCAAACTAAGAACAAGAATAAGAGGAAGGCAATTTTATCAAGTGTTATTTTTTTTTTTGTGTATTGCTTTAGACATATTGAATTATACTTCATTATAAATCTATTTATAAACATTAAGTTCTAGATAAATAAGAAATTAAACTACTTCAAAGGAAATCCTAATATAAATAGTAAAAGTATAATGTCGACTTAACTGGTCGATCATTTTTTAATCGATTGACTGATTCATTTAATTCAACTACTCGACCAGTTCTCAATTGGTAAACCGGTTTCTCTGTTTTTCAGAAAAAATTAAAATCTGGTTTGCTTTTAACATCCCTCTTAAACTTGATTTCTTTATATCTCATTGCATATCTCTCATTGGCAAAAACATCATGCTTGAGTGGCTAAGTGAAAATGTCTATGACTCGGTCATAAGTCTTCACATACTTGACTTCAACTTCCTTGTTTGTAATGCAATCTTATTGATAATGAAATCTCTTGTGTCAATATGCTTACTTCTGTCATGAAACATAGGATTCCTTGCCAAGGCAATGACTAATGTGTTGTCCACATAAATTTATAGGCTTCTCTTATAGCAATCACAACTCTTTCAATAATCTTTTTAGCTATATGGAATGACAAACACAAGTTGTTGTAACTACGTATTCAGCTTCACAAGTTGATAATGTGACTATAGATTGCTTTTTTTAAACTCTATGTGAATGTTGTGTCTCCCATATAGAAAACAAAACCTGTAGTGCTCTTTCCATCATCTATATCTCTAACCCAATCACTATCACTACAACCCACAAGTTCAAAACTGTTAGAATATACATAAAACAAGCCAAAATCAATAGTACCTTTGATATACCAAAGGATTCTCTTCATTGCTTTGAAATATGTTATAGTTGGTGTCTCTATGAGTTTTCTCATAAATCTTACTCCAAAGAGAATATCTGTACAAGTTTATGTCAATTATCTCAAACTTTCAACTAGGCTCTTGAATGTTATAGAGTTTATCTTCTCTCTTTCATCATTCTGTGACACATTCACTCCACACTCAACTAAAATATTCACTTTTTCACAATCCTCCATTTTGAACTTCTTGAGAATCTTTTTTGCAAACTTCTTTTAATTCACAAAGATTCTATCTTCTCCTTGCTTGATCTCAATCCCTAGGTAGTGTGTCATAAGACCAATATCTGTCATCTAAAACTCCTTGACTATTGCTTGCTTGAAGTCTCCAAACATCTTTGAATTATTTCCTATAAAGATCAAGTCATCAACATACAAGCATACAATAAGAGTATCACCACTATTTTTTATCTTTACATGGATAACATATTCATGAGGGCATTTTACAAATCCATTCTTTAAGAAATAATCATCAATGTGATTATACCAAACTCTTGGGGCTTTCTTCAATCTATACAAGGCTTTATTTAACTTTAAAACCTTGTCTTCATGTTCCTTCACCTTATAACTTTAAAACTTCATCTTCAAGAAAAATTGTTTAGAAAGGCTAACTTGATATCCATTTGATAGATCTTCCATTTATGTTGGGCAGTTGTGGTAATGATTAATTGAATAGTCTCCAATCTAACAACTGGAGTAAATACTTCATCATAGTCAATCCCATGCTTTTAACTATAGCATTTTGTTACTAACCTTGCCTTGTACCTCTCTACCTCTCCTTTAACATTCTTCTTTTCTTTATAAATCTACTTGACACCTATTAGTTTCTTTCCTTTTGGTCTAGGAACTAATTTTCATGTGTCATTCTTCTCAATTGATGCAATCTCCTCATCCATAGTAATTCTCCACTTTTCATCCTTTATTGATTTTTCAAACACTATAGATTCACATATGGCAAGATGACAATATAGTGTTAGATTATTGTCAATTGCATTAATTACCTCATACAAGTCATCAAGGCTCTTCATCTTTCTTTATGGACTAGGTGGGATGCCACTATTAGAACTTTCATTAGAAGAAAAAGATAAAGATAAAGGTGAAGTTAAGTTTATTGGTGATTGTTGAGGTGTAACTTTAGGTTTTTGATGATCTTCATATCTCTTCTCCTCTTCATCAAGAACTAGTAGAAAATCATATTTCTCACCATCATCTACCTTCTAATCCCATGCTCCTTGTTCATCAAATTCAATATCTCTTCTAATCACAGTCTTGCCTTTATTGGGATTGTAAAGCTTGTATCCTTTAGACTTTTGATCATAGCCCACAAAGATCATATTTTTTTATCTTTTCATCTAGTTTGATCCTTACTTGATCATCTACATGTATATAACCAATGCTTCCAAACACTTTCAAATGAGTAGCACTTGGCTTTCTTCCATTCCTTGCCTCTTGTTGAGTCATGTCATTTAAGCCTTTCATAGGACACCTATTTGCAAGTAAACAACACAATCTACTGCTTCAACCTAAAACTCTTTTGGTATCTTCTTGGTTCTGAGCATGCTTCTCGCCATGTTAAAGATGTTTTTTGATTAGTACTTAAAAATGCATTTTTATCAAAATTTTATATCGGCATTTTGCACTTGAAGTATCAATAACTCCTTAATTAAAACATGTTTTATAATAACAAGTCTGATACTATAAGATACCCTAATTTTATGGTAAATGTTTATCTTAAATGCAGGCCTATCACATAAATGAAAGGATTGATTGATGAGTTTAAGTACTGAAATTGAAAGGACAAAGAGAGGGCCAAACTTAGAAAAGAGATGCTGGTTCAGTCCAAACTAGAACACTGTTCGGTAATTAGGTGATATCTGGAGCTATAGATCTCGGATTTAGGTCTGATTTATATGGATGGAAAGCTAAGACATAGGCCTAAAAATTTCATGTGGAGTCCAAGAATTAAAAAGGCCGTTTTCAAGTCCAAATTATAGCAACAATGGAGAAATCCGAATCTGTCCTGCAACCCAGACACTGTTCAGTGTTCAGCCCATATCTTGAGTTCTAGAAGTCCAAATGACCTCCAGTTTTTTTCCTGAAAAGCTGAGAAACTTTCCTAGACCTTTCATGAGTAAAGTTGGTTCAAATTCTGACGTTAGAAATGATGATTTGTTCAGACAAGAAGATAAGGATTTTCACAAAGTCAATAGTTGGCCACCCACTCAACAATTAGTCATCTAATCAATAGTTCCAAATTTTAGCTTATAAAAAGAGGTATTTCCCATGCATTTAGAGGCTTGGTTCTTTAGATCAAGATCTTGCTTTTGCTCCCTCCCTCCCTCCCTCCCTCCCTCACTCTCTCTCTCTCTCTTTATATTTTTGTAATGCTTAAGTTTTGCTTTCATTAATATCATGTTTATGCTTTTCATTTTCTTTCCTTTACTTAGTTAAGTTGTATCTTATTTATGTTCTTATCTTATTTATTTATTTATGTTTCTCTTCTTCATTATGTTTAGCTAAGTTTATTATGTCAAGGTGAAAAGGTTACACTAATGGTGTAAGAATATGTAACGGCCCGACTTTTACAAGCTAAAAACAACAGTAATTTTTTTTTGTATTTGACACACATCGTATCGGTAATCGGCGAACATGTTCTTTTCACATCATCAATATATAATCCATACATCAAAAACAATCAACATTTCATTTAAAAGTGAATCTTACATAAACTTATAATATTATGTTTGCATGATTAGAAGTTCGCATTTAAAAAAAATATGCATGCATAGTCAATGAGTTTGTATTCTATCCTACAAATAGTCATCACGAATTTAATCTAAAAGGATCTAATAATAGTTATACATTCAGTACATTGATTTATATAAAATACATCATGATTTAGAATGCAATTACATGATTCCTTGCTAAAGTAAGTTCCCATATATCGGGTTTCCTAGGCATCTTGTTGGTATGACGTCCCTACTGCAGTACAAAACATTTATAAGAATGCAATTACTTAATAATAACAACAACAATAACAACAACAACAAAAATAAGAAAATGGTATGGCAGTTTAACGAAGCATTAACATTATCTTATGTTTGAAGCGTGACATTTGTAGTTCTTTCATGTTCTTGGTATACACAACTTGTAGTGTATACACACACACACACACACACACACACACACACACACACACACACACACCAATTCTTACAATCAACTATAATCTTAAATCCGACCATTCTTTTAAGACATCATTTGTCGAGGTTAACTATTCACTCACCCCGGCCATCCCCTTCGAATTCCATCAGCCAAAACTAATCAACCGTTTATCCCTGCCATCCTTTTGGTTGCCATTAACCGAAGCTAATCGTTCATTTATTACGGTCATCCATTCGGATGCTATTAGCCGAAGCTAATCAATCGTTTGTCCCTGCCATCCCTTCAGATGCCATTAACCAAAGCTAATCATTCATTTGTCCCGGTCATCCATTCGGATATGCCATTAGCCGATGCTAATCAATCGTTTGTCCCGGTCATCCCTTCAGATGCCATTAAGCAAAGCTAATCAATCATTTGTCTCGGTCATCCCTTCGGATGCCATTAGCCGAAGCTAATCATTCATTTGTCTCGGTCATCCATTCGGATGCCATTAGCCAAAGCTAATCAATCGTTTGTCCTGGTCATCCATTCGGATGCCATTAGCCGAAGCTAATCAATCATTTGTCCTGGTCATCCATTCGGATGCCATTAGCCGAAGCTAATCAATCGTTTGTCCTAGTCATCCCCGAAGCTAATCATTCGTTTGTCCCGGTCATCCATTTGGATGCCATTAGCTGAAACTAATCATTTGTTTGTCCCGGTCATCCATTCGGATGCCATTAGCCGAAGCTAATCAATCGTTTATCCCTGTCACCCCTTCGGATGTCATTAACCAAAGCTAATCAATCATTTGTCCCGGTCATCCCTTCGGATGCCATTAGCCGAAGCTAATCATTCATTTGTCCCGGTCATCCTTTATCCAACCATAGTTATCATTCTTTCAAGCTGATATTATAGAGAATCCATATTCATCCATTACTCATATGTTACTTTCTTATGCATGTCCATTTCCTCATAATAACATACATACATATATCATGTATATTTTCAGAGTTAGTATCTCAATTGTGCAAGTGTTCGTATGACTTAATTCCTTAATATAGTATTCACGTGAAAGTCTACTGTTACTGTCAAATTTCCAACTGTTACTGTCTAATTTTGAGCTGTTACTATTTGACTTTTCCAACCATTACTGTTTGTCCAACCGTTACTGTTTGACTTTAAATTGTTACTGTTTGACTTTATCAATCGTTACTGTTTGACTTTTCCAACCATTACTGTTTGACTTTGAACTGTTACTGTCCAACTGTTACTATCTAGACATTGAACTATTACTGTCTGAACACTCATAAGATTTTTAACTATATCTAGACTTATAGAACTCTGTTTCAAGTGAGATTAGTCTCGTTGGAAAGCTAATACACGAGGCTACAAGTTCTTTGAAAGAAGGAGAACCCAGTTCTGCCTTTGAGATAGTAAAAATTGCTCATCAACAAACACTACCCTACAGGGTCTGTCAAGACCCAATCTCGGTTGATAACCCATAGCTGGGGTTCTACAGCTCCATATTGAGCAAGAATAATTTCCTAGTTAGCTAACATTTAAAACTACAATTACTATGAGAAACTTGATCTTAATTCTCTAATCCTTCTACTCGAATTCTCTCCAAAAGTTAGGAGACGAATCTGTCCAGATTCATCAACCTTTCCATTTACACACAACATCCACAATTTAACTCTTTCTCTATCATCTCAACCCCTGGTCATATCACATATCGTTTTAAGATTGTAAAAAAAAAAGAATATCTTTATAAGAGCCAATTTATCTTATTTATTTCAATTTTCCCTCTTAACGTCGAAATAAAACATTCTTGTCGATTTTATAAACTTTCCGAACAATATTCTTCTAAACACAATCCTTGACACAGTTCTTATAAACCATAAATAACAAACGAATAACATTCCAAACAATCTATATTGTCAAGTTATAATGTATTATTATGAGTATAACATATCCAAATATTAACTTCATCAAATGGTGAAATTTCCAGAAATATGGGTTTAGCCGAACTGACCTCAAACTTGCAGACCTACTGTGCGAGATATACAACTTCTATGCCAAATGTTTGTTTCAGATCTCCACTATTCAGAAACTAGACAAAATCAGGAAGAACAACATATCCAAGTTATAGCTTAATCCAACGGTGGCCGAAGGAGAAAACAGACAACAAAGAAAACTGTCTAGAAGTGTATTTTCTCTAATATTTTCCTCCCTCGATATCTCTCAAATGGGGACTGATATAGAAAATCCCTACGGTGACAATGTACACGACATGGAGGAGAACAACGTACCCGAATATCGTGCTGATCCAACGGTGGAAGGTGGAGTTATAGCTATCGGTTGATTTACCATCAATATATCTTCTCTCCAGCCTCTCTCTAAACTCTCCCTTACTCTTGCTAGTCACTCCAAGAGAGAAAATAGAATGATATTTATAGTTCTAACATCTTGTTAATTGCACATTTATCCTCACCCCTTTTTATCATTTATACATAAACTCCCAACCTTCTGTTATTTGAATATTGACCTCTCTTGATCTTACGTATTCATTTTGTCCTCACAAATATTTTTCTTTTCAATGATTTAGTACTATACTCACTTTTCATTTCATTAATTTCACTATTTTTATCTTGATTAGGTTTCTTTAATTTAATTTAATCCATTTTACTATTGGTTAAATTTCTCATCTTTTAAATACCCAGAAAAATTATAACCGAGGGTTTATAGAATAAGTATAATATAAACTCAATATGGACTTCAATGCTTATATCCTAAACAACTTGCTATTAACATGTATTATCATTTTTATCTTATTAATTCTTAATACCTTACTTGTTAAATAGTTAATTTAGATTTGTGTTGTATAACACTTGGTACAACAAATGCTTGGCACTTTCATAGCCCAACCGTATGGTATAACCTACACCTATGCTGTGAAAGGAACTTGATTTGTTGTTAACATAAATTAGCATTATGAATTCCTGATAATATTTAAAAGTTTGGTGTTACTTAAGTAAGATAATTAATATGATCATGTTAACAATTTATAATGAGCTATTAATGACAAATCATCCGATTGGAACCTCCTTCGTGTGTGGTTTCTAGTTGAGTAATAAAAAGAGTTTATACTAGTTTGAAATACCATTAGTGGATCCTCTAACCTTGACATTTGTTTTTATCAGTGTTTAATCCTCACATTAATCTTACATCTCAAGGTCCTCTTTAACTTATTATTGTTGTTGTTGTTGTTGTTGTTGTTCTTTTTCTTATTATTATTATTATTATTATAGTTAACCTCCCTGTGGTTCGACCCCGGTCTTGCCGGGTTATTTATTACTTCGACACTCCTATACTTGGGAGAAGACATCAATCTTTTGGTCGTGTCACTTTTATTCTTTCTCCATTACACCATTTTGTTGTGGTGATCTAGGCAATGTTAGTGTCTCTTTATACCATGATCTTCACAAAATTCACCCCCTTTTTGTCCTAAGTAATTTTAAAAAATAACCATTTTCTTTTTCAACTAATGCCTTAAACTTCTTAGAACAATTAAATACATTAGACTTTTCTTTTAAGAAGTATACCCGTGTTCTTCTACTATAATCATTAATAAAAAGTAGAAAATATAAATTTTTATCAAATGAGCATTGTTGAATAGGACCACATACGTTTGCATGCATCTCTTGTAGAGGTTGACTTGCTCTAGAAGTAGATTCCTTTGGAAAGCTCTTGCAGAATTATTTTCCCACTAAACATCCTTTACACAACTGATTTGGATGTATAATAGATGATAGACCCTTCAATATCTCTTTTTGTGCCATCATATTCAAGCTATCAAAGTTTACATGCTTAACTTTTATATGTCAAAGCCAAGTTTCATCTTTCGAACATGCCTTTAAGCATTTAGTCACATCCCTCTCTATGTTTAGAATTTTTTTTTTGTTATTTGTTATTGTTACCTTTGCAATCATAGTTCCATGACTATCAAGTAATGTCAAGGTACGATCTTTCATCTTAATCTCATAACCCTTCTTCAATAATTATATCAAACTCAATAGATTGCTTTCTATAGTTGGAATGTAATAAACATCACCAATAAATTGATGACTACCAATTTTCAATTTAATGAGAATTGTACCTTCTCATTTGATAAAAACCTTTGAATGATCTGCAAAGTTGACATTACCTTTAATTAATTCATCAAGCTCCATAAACTTGTCTTTATCTCCATACATTTGATTACTGGCACCATTGTTTAGATAACATATGTTCTTTTTGGCTTGTATAAGCTCATTATGGATTGGTAATAGGGTGGCTTTTTCCTCCTCTTTTACAAGAAGATTGGCATTTTCCTCAACCTTTTTGATTGGATTCTAACAATCCCTAACATAATGAATCATCTTCTCACAATTGTAACATTTAACTTTTGTTTTATCAAACCTGAATCTTTGATTGCCACTGTATTGATTAATTTCGCAAATGCACGAATCGTAACAAGTAAAAAATGATGAGTAGAGTATCGTCCCACGAGAATTTGTAAAAATTACTACTAATTACCAAAATCTTTTAAATGATGATCTATTTAAGGAATCGAATGAGATAGTTTACGAAACAAAAATTAATGATTAAAAACAAACAATCAACTGATTAAATATTATT
>Ga0325405_1002457_pt1 | contig 19088 bp, 6 predicted proteins | sample PopdelMetagenome_21_FD_205663 | JGI IMG/M metagenome (GOLD analysis project Ga0325405, IMG submission 205663) | Populus deltoides microbial communities from Bellville, Georgia, United States - Xylem-Control-R2 | ecosystem: Host-associated > Plants > Phyllosphere > Stem > Wood/Secondary xylem...
CTGTCTATGCTGCCATGGTTAGAGTTAAATTATGATTACACTTCTTATTCCAGACTGGGGAACGAAAATCTCCAGAATTGGAATCAACAAATTTAACCGGAGGTGGAGAAGCGTTACCAAAAACTAAATTGTGAGTACAGGACAACGAAAAAAAATAAAATTACTAAATGGAGGAAGCACAATGTCAACGATAAAGCTACTGTGGGTTTTCTTTTTCGTCTATCAGCAACCTGAACTTTAAAATTGCAAAGGTCCGAAGTTCCCAAACCAAACCAATTCGATTATCCAGAAGTCGTGCTGAGTAAATAAATGAGTTTCCATATCTATGATTTTTATATTACAGGATGAAATGATTTCAATCATAAATTGAAATTACAGTGCATTATAATTACAACAGAAGCATAATAATCATACACACACACCTTGAACATGAGCATTTTGTTTCTAGTTTATCTTTTGCGCCGTGATTATGAATCAGCCTTTAGCACCGCCGAAGCCTGCTCCATGCTGTCTTCAGGCTCTTTGCAGGCATGTAACACTGTGCATAGATCTGTTGTTTCAAGGAATTGCTCTGCATTGGCAAGGATCACGGGACCATACTCAAAAACCATCCTTTTGCACTGCCAATATTTCAAACAAGATGTTAGAGAAATAAATTAAATGGAATGTTGAATTTTCATGTAACTTAACCGAGAATTTTAACAGCCAGGCAAAATGCCACTAAAATCTCAATTTAGTGTTTCATTAATTTGCCTAAAAGAGTTCACTGTGTAGTTTTCTTATACATGGTGATTCTAGAATGCAAAAAATTGAGCATGAGTATAGAATGAAATTTGATCAATCAACCAAGATTGCCACAATCATGTACTTAAGAGCGGTGACAAATCAAATAGGTGGCCACCTGTTAATAGTCATGTTAACAAGATAGAAAAGCTTAATTAAATTGCGGTGCAGGTGGAGTGATCTTCTGAAATATATAATTTAACTAAAGTGTAATACTTTAATGTACGAACCGCTTGGAAGTGCAGTAGCTTCCAATTTTAGATGCCTTTCAAAAGTGCATTTCCCTTCAAAAAGCATCAAATTGATGCTTTATTTTAGTGCTTTTTTATGATTTTAATACCATAATGCTAAACACGCACAAAAATTCCAAAATTTTTCTCACCTTATGAGCATATTTCTCCATGGAGTTACATGCCTTCAAAAGCAATTCAATTATTTCCAGCTGAAAGAAAAAAAAGCAAGAATAAGCAATAGGTTGACTAATCGGTAAAGAGCGGAATAACATGCATCGTACATGATAAATATTAAATCAATAAAGATATAAACTAGTTTTAAATTTATGCTGTTCAACAACAGTATATGGATGTCTTTGAGTCCATAATGCCTAATGGCATCACAGCCATCCTCATATAACTCTTGAGAATTTCAAAATACTGATTTAGACATGATTTGCTATATCTATGGCTAAGACTGGCGTAACATCGATCTGTCATTGTATAAATTAATCACACCTCTATATTGCAATGAGGTGACAATTTAATAATCTCACAAAACAGTTTCCAGAAAATATAAAGAGGATGAGGAAGAAAGTTCCATTTCCAGTTTCTATTTTTCTGCTGGACTGGACAGGTGTTTCATAGGGTATGATATTAACAACTAATCAGCTATTTATTGCTAGTCGGTCAGACAAATGGATTGCCAGAAGGGTGCCTTCTGGTCTATGGTAGGTCACTGATCCAGAAAACAAATCTAACACAAGTGATGGATCAATAACTGCATCCACATAATGCAGCAGTAATGACAAAACATCCTTTATAATCATCATTCCTTATGATTAGCCAACAGTCAAATGCAAACCTGTGTGTCAGGATCTTTCAACTTGACCAATACTTCTGAAACAGCACGTTGGCAAATGCTACAGCTATCATCATTGCATTTTGCAGAGAAAATTTTCATTTCTTGACAGAGATTGAATTTGCGACAGAAATCTTCAGATTGAACTGAGGAAACGTACGAGAAGAAAATAGAAGAATAGTAGTCCACCAAAGTGATGCACTGTGTAAACAAAATATAAAGCATTAGAATTGGTTAAGTATCATGATTAAGTATTGAACAATTTTCAGATACATGGAATGTTAACAAGCTTCTCCAAGGCCAGAGTTCCACCACTAATCAACCATATTGGGTGGATTTGGTCAATTTAGACACTATCATGCATACACACCTAGAAATAGAAATTTGCAGTGCATGCATTTACACTATAATTATTCACATTGCATAACACAAACACTCCCTGCAATCATTAACTATTCAATTAGCATTTGTGGCAGTTCATTGACCATTTAAACAAACTATCCAGTAGTACAATAACACTTTCTGAACTTATGTCGACAATAACGTTTTCCATTTTAGGAATCCACTTCATGTAACTACAATTGGAAATTGACTACCATGGACCGAGATAACATGCTCATTTGTATTTATAGCAAATGGGAATAACAATAGCACTCAACCTATCCACTCAGGTCTGCCTACTTTTCAAACAAAAAATCTCCCTGACAAATTTTGCAACAGATGTTAATGAATGCAGCTCCTCGCTGCCAACCAATTCCACCAAAGTGGATGCTCAGAATTATATATTATCAGATGCATAATATAGATCAACATGGAAGAATTATTCAATTGGCAGACCAGAAAAAAAATATTGCTGTGCTGGAAAGAGGTGAAGGGCCAAGAAATTTTCTTCCAATTCAACAACCAATAATCACCAGCCAAAAAACTAAAGGTTACCTCTTGCTCGAAAGTAGTCAACCGTGAACAGCTTCCGTGAAGCTTTTCAAGAATTTCAGTCTGTGTTTTGTTTTCAGCCAGGTAATGAAGTGCCTGCGAAGCAAACTCCTCACACAATGTGCACACCTCATCTTTCCTGGTAACATTGTTTGTTGTTTGAATTTCCTTTTCTTGCTCCTGGTTTTCCATTATTTCAACTGAACAAAGAAGCAAAGCATCATTATTTCGAACATTTTTCAGAATTAAACTTCATATCAACAATCCTAGAAAAAGCAAATTTCCTTTCCATTCAGAAAGGACAGCTGATTGGAAGCCACATATTTGAAGCATGTTTAAATGGGAGAGATCATACAAGGATCTGCTTTGGAAAATATCAGATTTCAAAGATTGTCTCTAGATATGATTGAGAATAAGGTCCCAAAAAGTGATCACATTTAGATAAAGTAACAGATGATTTTGTGCTTATGTTTCACGAGGGACCTGTCAGCCTCCAGCCAAAAAATGGCTATAATTACTGCCAGCACCCATCACCCAAAGTGTTTTTCCCCCACTTTGGAGACAGTGAGACAGTAACATTGATCATGTCTTTCTGAGGCAGTGCAATATACAATCTAAAACTCGCAATATACAATCTAAACCCCACCCCACTAACCCAAACATGGACAAAAAAAAAAGGAAAAAAAAAAAGATGAAGAAAAACACAACATAAGCAGTGAAAATGCAAGAGGATCGGTGACAGGACATCACCAAATTAAATATGTTCCATTGGCGTGCTCTGCAGAGTGTTAACATGAAGCTGCTAAAGGGCTTAACCAATAAAACTGTTACATAATAAGTTCAGATATCACTGGGCTATAATATAACATCTGATTAAACAAAACATAACTATAATCAATTTTCCTGGGCAAGCAATACAAGAAGCCGCGTGCACCAGCATAAATTTAAAACATGCAATTGCAACGGCTCTATAGGCCTGAAATTGCAGAGACTGATAATTAGTATACGAAAAGGGTTAATAGATAACCTGATATTTCATAGGTTTCTGCGGTTGTACTAAAAATCTCAGTGGCTGCCATTTGTCTAGCCGCAATGGAGCCAGCAGCACCCAGAGCAAGAAGAAACAACAACCCGATCCTCAAGTCCATAATACCCTGAACTTACATCAAGTTAAAACCAAACAAATTCTTCCCAGCCATTTACAAACAAATATGCAAACAAAATCGATGACAACAAAACAGAAGAACACAATTACTTAAAATCTGGATTCATGACAATTGCTGAGAAGTGAGTTTTACATGGCAAGTAAATACATCCTATCCATATACATTTACTATTCCGAACTACATCTGTCTTACAATATCCGGTTGCTTTCGCAGTTACAAGTTCCCCAGGAAAATGACATTCCTTCTTCCACAATCTAACCATCCAATTAAAACTCATAACTATCTCTATTATCATAGCCCAACATCAAGCATTACATGAACACAGCTCCACATAATCTATTAACTTATCGAAAATCCTCACAACCCCAAGCATTCTCCTTCGCAACAACTTCGAGCATTTAAAGTCACCATCAGACATCTAAACACAACACTTTGACAGAGTAAACAACAACACGACATAGCAATGCCCTAATCAATAAAGTCATTTGCCCCTCACATTGATGCGATTAACAATTAGCTAAAAATCTGTTTCTTCATTAATACAATTAATTAATTTGCATCTTTTGCTGGCTAATAAACTGTAGATTAGATGCTTCAAAGCTAGGGTTAGGTTGGAAATTTAATAATAATTGGCTTGTTTTAACCTGACAATAACCGATAATCAGAACTCAAACAAGAAAATTAAAACTAAAAATAAGCATAATTAAGTCAAAAATGGATTCATTCCGATTTTTCATCAAATAAATAAATAAATATTAATTGAAGAAAAAGAAATCGACAAATATCTAATAAAAATTAAAGAAATAGACGAAAATTAAACGCAAAAAGATTGTTTGGAAACAGAAATACGGACTACCAGGAACCAAACAAGATATATAATAGAAATCGAGAGAGTTTATTTACCTTAACAAGCAGAGAGGAAACTGATTCCTCCTCTTGGGATTTGATTTGAGTGTGTCAGGTAAGCCAAAGAGGAGGAGGAGGAGAATTGTTGTTGGGTTTCTCAAGCCGCCCGCACGGTTATTTAAATTCAATGTTCACCAGGAAACGTGTTGCTATGGGAATGGAGGGTTAAATGTTAATGAAGATGACGTGGCGAAATGTGAGTGGATGGTGAAGTTTTGACTTTTGGTCTATGGTTGGGAAGGGTAGTTGATGCAAGGAAGCAACGTGGAAGGATATTCCAACCTGATGGATTGCTAGTGCTAATAGGGAGGAGGAAGATATTTTTATTACTTCTTTATTTTTTTTCAGATAAGCTTGACTAGCAAACAAAACGGGATAAATAAATTTTCAATCCATTTCTTTGTCAAGGAAATAATTGTGTATAAATACTAGTTTATTTGCAATGTGTGCACACTTAGTATTTAAGGCATGAATATAATAGCGATTTGGGGTCCAGGGTATTCATGACGGTGATAACGATTTTTTTTAATAATTTTTATTTAAAAATATATTAAAATAATAACTTTTTTATTTTTTAAATTTTATTTTTTATATTAGCACATCAAAACATCAAAAAACACACAAAAACATTAATTTGAAGAAAAAATCAAATTATTTTAGAACTCTGGTTGAAACGTGGGGCTAAACACCTCCTTAATCTGGTCTAAAAATCTGGTTGTGAGTTAACTACAATTTGTTACTTTTCAAAATACAAGAAACACGATGTAAAACTTAATTTTTATCTCATTTGGTATCACAGGAACACGATGTAAAACATAATTTTTATCTCATTTGGTATTGTGATAATAATTATTTTTTAAAATGTTTTTTGCTTGAAAATTTATTAAAATAATATTTTTTTATTTTTTAAAATTTATTTTTGATATCGGCACATCAAAACAATAAAAAAAATATAAAAAACTAATTTTAAATACAAAAAATATTAACCTTTTACAAAAATATTTTTCAACCGCAAAAACAAACCAGATAATATATTAAAAATTAACCAACCAAGTTGTGGTAGGAAAAAACATAACCTCGACCACAATACAAGCTTTTAATCGGCATAATCTAATTCTTTTTAAGTTTTGAAAAGAAATAAAAAAATATTTTAATTAAAAATAAATTTAGTTTAAAATGAAACATTATCCGAGTTGAGTTTTATAATTATAGTTTACCGACTTAGCGAATTCTTAGCCTAGGTTGTTATTGAATGTTAGTCTTCAAAATTAAATTGTCAGTAACGTTCTGAATCTCAAGAGTTCATTTAAGACGACGAGTTAATCTATAAGAACATAGTTTTAATGTAAAAGTAGTTGTGAGGACACTCTTTATCATTAAAAACCAAACACATTCAAGTCCTCGTACTGATGCCAATATGACGTGTTGAATCCTCATGCAATTTACCTCATCCTACAGTAAACCAGGGTTCAATTCTTTTGTAAGAATGTGTTTCTTTAATTATTATTGTGTTGGTTGAAAAAAATATTTTATAAAAATATTTTTAGTTGTGTTTGATTTGATATTTATATATGTTTGATTAAAACTGTGATTGAAATTGAAATTAAACAAAAAATAATTTAATGTGCTTGGTTAAAAATATTTTCAAATTAAGGTTATAAAATAACTAAAAAAGATATATATTAATATTGATGATTTTTAATTTAAATATTGTAAATTTAACTACTGTTATTACATCTTGAAATAAATAATACTTTATATAAAATATTTTTTATTGTTTCATTAAACTATCTACAATTTTATTACGTACAAAATTCATCTGACAAGTACTACAGTTTTCTTGATTTTTTAAGCGTGCAACAAAATTATATAAAATATCATCAGGAACAAAATTGGAATTACGATCAAATTCTGCAAATGTTACGTCATCATGCGATCTTTTTTTAATTTATATAATATCATTAAATAATATTAAACACTAATTTTTTAAATAAAACATAATTAAAAATAAAAAAAATAAATTTATTCTTTCTAGATCAGACCTGGTCAAATCCGGTCTGATCATAAACAATGAAGACTGTTCATAATAATTGCAGAGTGAATTATAATTTAGTTATTCACTCTGTATTTCCTGGTTTTTTATTGTAGCATAGTAGTTGAAAATTAGCTTGGAGTTGCTTTTACTTCACCTATATTTTTAATGTAAAATTAACTAAGATTCACAAATAATAAACAACTATTTATATGTTGTCAAATATGTATTTTTCATTGTTTGCTTCAAATACAGTAACAACCACGAAAACAACCATACTCTAATCCCAACATCAACAACAGCAATAAAAATTTTGGCAATCATGGCGGATAGTAAAATCCGAGACACGTTGGAGCACATGGAATGGTTAGTGATTTATAGGTCAATTTCATGTGCATTTGTTTTACTTTTGCACCGACAAAGTCTTGGCAGCATCTAGGCTTTGCTTTGCTGCTAATTAAACATGATGGAGAACTGTTCAATGTGTAGCAAGTAGTTCCATAGTGATTGCAGGTCTAAAAAATGACGTGCCTTTCGTCCCAATCCATTTGTTTTCCAGCATAAACTCTCTTAGCCTTAGGTGCTCCATTTTAATCTCGAAACAGAGAAGTCATTGCTCAGAAATCAGACAGCATTCCTTGATCAAGAACATCAGATTGGAGTATGAAGATAATATGAGAGGATTTTAATCACCAGACATAGCCATTTTAAGGGGATGACATCAAATAGCAGGCAGAAACATTAAAGCATTGCAACCGGCTGGCTGCTTTAAAGAAAAGATGCATATCATAACATCTTACAGCAAACATATTAAGGACAAATACCTAACATAAACAACTGCATGAGAACACCAGGAACACTAAGAAACAGGAGAGTGGAAGAGGGAGTAAAAGCAATAAGAACGAAGAAATTAGAAGTTAGTGCCGAAGCAAACCAAAGAAACTGACCACTGGATCACCTCAAGTTTGGAGTTGGCTTCTTCTTTTTCTTACTCTGCTTTGTCAATAGAAGCGAGAACCGAGCAAATCCAAACTTCTTCCTCTTTCCAGAAAACTGCTTCTGACAGTTCTCCTTATCAACCTTCCAGCTTGGGAGTACATCAACATTTTGTTTACCAAGCATTTGACCCAACGACACCTTTCGCTTCACAGTACCCTTTTCTGCCATTGTCCCTGTCTCAAACTCTTCAGGCAGAAGTAGTTTCCTGCTAAGTATTTGCCCTATTGATAGGGTTGGCTTCAAAACAGGTGTCGAGCCATCGCTTACTAGGTTCAGCCCATTCACATCAAGCAAGCGAGAGTCCCTCCTATGGTGAGATGGGTGGGGGTTTTTAAACTTAGCAGAGTTGTGAATGGAACGCCTTTTCTGCCCATGCTCAGATCTCCACCTGCGCAGAGCCTCTTCAACCGCCAGCTTTCCCTTATTTGCAGCTTCAACTCTGTTTAGCGCTTCTTCCAAGGCCTTTTTGCTGGTTTTGATTTCTTCTGTAGCTTCCTCCACTTTCTTCAAGACTTCCATCTTTGAAACATTTGCTTCATCAACTTGAAGCATGGCATCTATTACCTTAGTCTTGGAAAGATCCTCAGCTTCTCTCGCTTTGCAGGTTAGAGACGAGTACTCTTCAAATGTAAGAGTTACTCCTTCAGGTTTTTGTGTGGACTTCGCAGATGAATTCTCATGGCTTGACAAAGCCTTGATCTCTGCAAGAGCAACAGCTTCCACTGCTCTAGCTGCTTCCTTCATTTTTCTTGCAGCAATCAACCTGATCTCTGCTGTTTGTATCCTACTTTTTGTTTGTTCAATCTCAGATAATGTTCTCAAAACTTCAGATTTCGCTGCATCGCCCATTTTCTTGAACTGCTCTGCTTCAGAACTCAGTCGCTGGAGCTCCCTTGAAATATCCACAGGATTATCAGAACCACCATTCATGTCAGCATCTTTTGCCCGTTGAAGCTTTTCTTTTGTCTGGTTCAGCTCTTCCTCAAGAGATGATATCTTAGAGGAATTCGTGGTCAACCTCTCACGAGTCTTTTCAAGTGAAATTCTTTCCTTCTCTAATTTCTTGTTAAGTAACTCAACAGAAGTTCGAGTGTCTGCAAGATCATTAGTAGTCCTAGAAAGGTTCAACTTGGCCTGTTTGAGTTCCAATAAAATTAAGCCAGGGGCTGAAGAGGGCAATGGGCTCAAACCTCCCATCAAATTCGGATGATTGGGATCCTCACGGTTATCCTTCTTTTCTTCATCAAAATTAAAAGTCTCATTTCTAGCATCTGCGCTTAACTCCAGGGCCGCCTTAACTTCAGCTGCTTGTTGCTGTAGCTTTAACTGAAGCTCTTCCCCCTTGGGATTTTCAAGGTTATCCTTCTCTTCTTCATCAAAATTAGAAGTCTCATTTCTAGCATCTGCACTTGACTCCAGGGTTGCATTAACTTCAGCTGCTTGTTTCTGTAGCTTTAACTTAAGCTCTTCGACAATCCCTTTTGTAGTTTCTAGTTCTTTTAAAATATCCAGTGTTTCCCTTTCTTTCACAAACAGGTCTTTCTCCAGCAGCACCGCTTGTTCTTCCACCTTTGCAATGTCAATATTTTCCATGTCCTGCCAATATTGAACAGGAAAAAAACAAGAAGCGTGAATCTCCTTAGAAGGAAATCAAGCACCACAGAAAAAAAGAAGAAGAAGAAGAGCATCCAAACACAAAGTACGCACACCTAATGTCTCTTGTTCGGTGTTAGTGCACGCATACACAACTAGCAGTTCCAGGCTGAATAATGTATCATAGATATACAAAATCTAAATGCGTGAATGCATTTCTCCATTGATAGATCCCCCATCATGCATCAATGCTGAACTTAATCCCCTTTACTGAACTTCTCAATAACAAGCTACAGAACATGAACACTCCTCAGATTTTCTCACCCGCAACTACTAACTACCTCCCTTAAGTATGAGTTGATCCATGACCTGGCAGATTTCATGGTAACTGTAACAACAAAGTGTCTCTAATAAAACTAAAATATAAAAATGTACAGCCTTCGGACGAAAATTCAGAATCCAGCAGATCATCTTTTGTAGCTAAAATTGCCAGTACACAGTCTTCTAAACAACACAAAACATAATAGCAACATTTAAATTTGTCCCACAAATTTTGCAACTCCAACATAGTCATCCACAGTTTTCAAATAACCTCATGATTTCCTAACAACTATGACACAAATAAATGCCTAAATTATCAAAATTCAAACTTTTAACATCCAAAACACATTTCATTTAAAAAAAAAGTCATAAAAAAGAAGACTTTTAAAAGAAATGACGCACAAATTTAGCAAGAAAAACAAAACCCCAATTTCATAGAGAGAGAGAGAGGGAACCTCTGGTTTTTGTTGAGAGGGTTTCCAGTACCCGATTCCACCAAATCGACTCACTGCTTCTTTAACTGACTCAAACGGAGCTGATGTATCAATCTCCGCCTTCATACTCCCAGAACCCGACCATTTTTCTTGGCCCAGAATTCTCGAGCCCGAACCCGATTCGCTCATTTCGGTCTCCATTACTTCAATTTCGAAAACCCACAAAAAATCGCTCACTGTTTGTTTTTCAGTTCTGAAATTCAGGCAGAAGCTTAGGAGAAAATGATGGTGTTTGTAAAGGAACAGTAAATGTACAGAGTTTTAAGACAGTAGAGTGAGAGGGAGAGACACAGAGAGAGGGAAAGGAACTAAAAAGATAGGTAAGGTATACGTTAGAGTTTCTTTGGTGTTGAATTTACTTAAAAAGCCCTTGAGAATAGTAACAGTTTTAGCATGTTTATTTATAGGGTGATCGTCATTATAATAGAGTTTATTTTTTAAAATATTTATTTTTTAAGATAGATTAAAATAATATTTTTTATTTTTTTAAATATTAAAATGTCAAAATAATTTTAAAAAAATTAAATTTTAACAAAAAAATTCAATTATAATATCAAATATTTTTTTAATAATTAATTGACAATGCAGTTAAAATCATGTTTTTTAATAATTTAAATTTTTTTATTTGAAATTTTTTTTATATTTTTTATTATATTTGATATGTTGATGTCAAAAATAATTTTTTTTTAAATATATATATATATATTATTTTGATAAATTTTCAAATAAAAAATACTTTAAAAACAAGCTTTCCTTTTTTATTTTCATGGTCCTGAAAATTTCTATTTTAAGTTTTTTTTATTTGAGTTCCTGCATTTTTAGAAATTTTCATGATCCTAAAAGCTTCTATTTAATTTTTTTTATGTTGATTTTTTGTTAGAATTCCTACAATTTTTTTGAAGCAATCCATCAAATACAGTTGCTTTAAAAATATTTTTCTTGATTTTTAAAAATTTAGACTGATTGGCGAATGAATTTATCTTTTATATTATTATAAAAAACTTGAATACAAAGAAGAGAAATTGTTAGAAATATTTTTTTATAATATAATAATCTAAATATGTTCGATTTACTTAATAATTATATATGAAGATGAAAGTTCATTTAAGTTAGTAAAAATAGATAAAAATGTTTTTATTATTTAAAAACTAAAAAGCAAGTCTCTTATTCAAAAACATTGTATATGTTTTTCAAATGGGGATGGTTTGATATTTTCAAAAATATGTGAACTTTGAATAAATTTAAAAGTTGAGAAATGAAATATTTTTTTATAAAATACAATGTGATTGAAAGTGTTTTTCCAAAATATTTTTAAATAAAAAATTATTAAATATATTATTATTTTATGTTTTTCAAATGTTTCGAACGTACCATCTCATAAATGTTGTAAAATACAAAGGCCTAAGGGGTTTTTCTGTATTTTACCTCGTTGTGCAGGGAAAGGGAGGAGGGATATTCTTCTGCTATTGGTTTTGTTTTAATTTTATGATGCGGCGGTTCTTGATTTTGAAAATAGTGGGCCCATTACAATATCAACGGATTTCTGTGGCTTTGAAACTTGAACTATCATCATAATCAATGGCTTTAGAATCTGGAGACACTCGTGTACGTTGATTATAAAATTAATCAAGTGGTATGATTAATTAGCACCAAATCCCATGAATTAGCATTATATTCATTTAGCTCTACATCAAGTAAAAAGCTGCTAAAATTTTGGTTTTAAAAAATATTTTTATTTATCACGATAAAGGCTATTTCAAAAAAAAATAAAAATGATGTATGTCGAGACTAATTTTTTTCTAAAAGGTTTTAAATATTAATCATAACTTAATAATTTTTTAAGTGTCGAAATTAATGCTTTAAATCTAAAAAATTAACGAAGGAAACATAACTTTTTAAATGTCTAACAAATCACTTTGCATTATATTATTATTTTTATCTAATTACTCTTATGTTATTAATCCAACAAAAGATAATAAAACGATTATTAGCTAATATTTCTTATCCTAAAAAAATCATTGTTTATGTAAATAATTAAGAAAGTTTCATTTTTTTTCTTTATTTTTTTAATTTTAATTCTAGATATTTTTACTGGTCATCCAAGTTATTTTCAGACTAGTTAAGTAAACTAAATTATATAAAAACAACTTCAATGTCAGACTATTTAAGGAGTCAGAAAATGAAATTTCAAGATTAATATACTAATTTAAATTTAATAAAAATACCAAATAATTTTTTAAAACTTGAATATTTTTTGTTATTTGAATTATTATTTTCTATTTGACCCGCTATATAGAATAATGCTATAGAATGGTACTAAAGAATTTTTAAATCGAAGAAGAACCCTTGCGGTTAATTCTAGGTGTTTGTAGTTGCCCAAATTTCTTCCCCATGTATTGGTAGAATTCAAATTTTGACCTACCTTATTATTTAAATTAATGAATGGCTCGTCCCACCATAGCACATTTAAGTTTAGCATCGTTATTCATTTCACTAAGCTAAGCTCCCCCGGGGCTAGAGCCAATTTATCTTATTGATTGAATATCATGCCTAGAATATATATATATATCCTAAGATTTTTACACGGGATTCAAAAATTAATATTTCCGACCACTAGATCAATTGGACACACATGTATCATCTATTTCAAAAATTAACAAATAAGATTTGAATCTGGTAAGAATTGAGTTCATCATAGGCTAAATCACTAAAAAATGTACACATTATTAAAATTATCCATGTCATTTTTATGATTAATTTATTTCATAATTATAATTGTGCTTGAAAAGATTGGTATTCTAAATATATTTTATCAAATTGACGATTTGGACAAATTTAATGATTTATAAATTTTATTATAATTGTGCTGTCGTTTTCTCTTCTCGAGAGCATGTTCTTAGGCACTACTTATCCGTCTATCACATTAAGCAGGGTAATTATTTTTTATTTGATTTGGTTTTTATTAAAAAAATAACCAAATTAAATTAAAAAAATCGATTCAAACTGACCGGTTTTGATTCGGTTTGGTTTTTAGGATAAAAATTAATTCAAATCGGTTTTGCTCGGTATGGCTTGATTTTTTTTTTCTGGTTTAACTCGGTTTTTTTCTAGTTTTTTTTCGATTTGAGTTCGATTTGGTTTTTTTAGTTTCAGGCTTATAAAACAAAAACCAAACCTAACCGATCGATTTTTTTTACGGTTCAATTTTTTTAGTTATTTTTTTAAAATTTTCTTGATTTAATTAATTTTTTAATTTTTTTTGCTCACTCCTAGTATTAAGCATGCCACAAAAGTTCACCATGAGCTTGAACGAGATATCTTGTTGACACTCAAAGTAACCCTTTGAAAACATAAATAAATACATGTATTAAAGTTTTTATATAAATTTGATATGTAAATTGGGAAGCAATAAAAGACAAGTCCTAAAAAGTAAAAACAACAATTCATTTGTCTTCAAGCAACCACCACGTAAGAATTTTGTGTGATTTCTTTTCTCCATAACATCATTAATTATAAAACCACATTCACATGCAAATATAATATGTGTTTTGTATATTAAAAGAGTTTTTGAAAAAAATTAATTTTTTTATTTAAATTAATTTTTATACTAAAAATATTTTAAAAATAATTATTATTACAGTATTAAATAATCACTTAATCCAGACATGTCCTTAATCAACTCAAGCAGTACATAATTGCAGCTAAGAACCTGGTTTTCTTGAATGTCGTGCGGGGTCCCTTCCCTTTCTTTTTCAGATTTTCTTTTTTGTAAAATTATCACTGTAAATAAAAAAAAAAACTGATGAATTTACATAGTTTTAAAAAGATATGTAAATAATGTGATGTCACGATTTACAATATGATCTTTACTAAATATTATTATTTTTAAACATAATAAGTTAATTGCCACATTTTATAATAATAACATTTATTAAATGTTGTTGTTTTAAAATGCGATATGGTTTGATAGAATAATATAATTATTATATTATCCTTACTATTTGAGTTTTTTAACCTTAATTTAAGGGGTTTAATTATAATTTCATCATAATTTGTTTGTTATTATTATTTAATCTTAAGAAAATTTTTGGTTTTATATAAAAAAATAAAAAAAATTGTTGATGTGTGTCTCGCAAGCGTTAGCCACTCAGCTGTATTATGATGGCGTGTGTGATTGGTTCCGATGGTTATAACCATGGTTACGCCGTATTATTTGATTCGTTTCAACATTCTTTTTCTTTTTTGGTGACGTGTGTATGGTGATTCGGTATGGTTTTGACTCGGAATTGTTTTTTTTTCTTCTTTTTTTTTCTCATATCGTGTGCTGGTCATGCAAAAAATCGTATCAGCTCTTCAATTTAAATGTGATTTAAATAATATTTAAGTTTTTTTATTAAATTTAAATTTATAATTTAACAAGTTGCAAGATATTTTAACCTAAAAAAACAATTTAGCCCGTGGAAACGCGGCAACGTATATGATGACATCTATTAATAATAAAGCTCAGCTTTGCTTTCCGTTTCACCAGCAAAACACTATGAGGTGACCGTTGAAACTTAGAAAAGTAAAAGAAGGCTCATCTTAGTAACGTAAAGTTATTCACTTTATTAGCCTAATGAACATTTAAAGGAATTGAGGGTCACCATAATGATGGCATTGGTGGTTGGTTATATCATTTATATTTAATAAAATTCCTTTTTCATTCAAATTCAATATTGATCTAATATCACCTCATTGTTATTAAATATATTTGTTAATCTCATTACTCAAGTCTTAATTAAGTTGAATTTTAATTTGAATGAATTTTAATATTAAAATGGCTATATTAATTTAGCTGGTTTAATAAAATTTAATTCAAAATTGATCGGGTTAAAATGGAAGAATTAATAAAATAAAATAAAATTATTTTGATAAAAAAAAATAACTTAATAAATTATGGGTTGATTAACTATCTAATTATTTGAGTTTTTTTTTTATTAATTTATATTTCAAACTAAGTATGACAATTGTGATTTGATTCGATATAATATTTTATACTCACTTAATAGAATTACCAATTTTGTTTCTAAGAACATCACAATGTTGATAGAACTAGAAAAGTACACCCGAGTGGGATAATGCTGATTGAATCAAACGCGAGGTGGCTTTCTTGCAAAAGCAAGCAACCTCCAAGCCTACCGTTTGAGAGGTGTGTTTTTTCCCTTCATGGAAGAACAATAATTTGATTGATAGATGAAAAAAACATGACGACGATGCAGGCATGAAAGCCCTAGCGAACCCATTGCGTATGGAGCCCAAATAGAATATGTAGGTTTAGAACAGTATTCTCCACGCCCACCCATATTATTCTTCTCTCTCCGGCCCAAAACTCACAAGAACTTAGGGTTTCGATTTTTTTTCCCTTGAAAAACAATGAGAACAGCATGTACGGCAAATGGGCAATAACGACATCATCTTCACCAAGTCCTCAGGCATGAAACCTAACAAGTGTCACAATTGACGTCCACAGAATGCTGTTGGATTGAAAATGCCACCATTAATGGCTGTTGAAGAGGTCATTTCAAAAGACATTTTATTAAATTATTAATTTGATAACAGAGATCTTAATTAGAACAAGTAGAGAGAATAGAAAATTACTCTCCTAGTCCCATACAAGTATTCTTCACCTAAGAAAATCATAATCTATTTTTTAAGTAATAAAATAATTAAAATCCTTGTTCAACTCATATAAAATTAGAAATCTTATGATCTGTGTGATGGAAGAGTATCTCTTTGCTAATTATAAAAATAAATTTTAGTTTTTTTATCTTCTGCAACCGAGGGAGGAATATATATAGATATACTGATTCGTACATCAAGTATATGCATGCATGTCCCACGACTTATAATCTAGCACCAGCAATATATTAAATTCAAATTAAGATCGATTTGAAGATTTCGAAGATGTAAATTAAAGTCTTAATACGATAAGGGCTGTGGGATTGAAAGGCTTTGACAATCCTATCAACATACGTAAACAATTAATCGTGGTATTATGCTTGTTGAATGATGTTAATTAAGGCCTGAAAATGGGCTGCTAAAATGTGGCATCATGCATGACATCCTGCTAATTACTCAACCCTAACAAAAAGCCACTTTCCATGCTTTCTGGTTGCTTGTCTCCAAGCAGAGAAAACCTAATGTCCTTGTCATAGACTTCATGATATGTGAAGCACAACGTCTCAGTTCCTCTATTGACTTGGGTTACAAGCGTCTGTGGCTAAACGGATTAAGCTTTGGCCAACTGCTGTTCCTGGTTTGATGATGTAAAAGCAATATACAATAAGCGCAAAACAGTGGTTGTGTTTCCTGCAATTTTTTTTAAGCGAAGTAGGTTCAAGTTTTAGTCACTCTAATTTATTCTGTTAGTATTTATAAGTCGGAGAAGACTATGTATGGATGTTATATAGCTCAAAATCCAAGAAAACTTCCCATAGAAAAAAGAGAAGAACAAAGAAGAGGAAAGCAGTATCAATTTTAAGTTGCTAGTGAGGTCAAGAGATGATCATGGCTGCCAGGATTGGCCTAACGTCATGATCTAGCTCAATCAAGCTTCCAAATCTAACACGCACTTTATCGAAGGGTCACCCTTGCAAGGCCCGCTGCAAAAACAGCATTCAATCTTCAAGGAGTTTTGAAGGACCACTTTCAATTCCCACATTAATTAATTGATGTATTTTGTGTGAGCCAAATGACAGTCTTTGGTTGAACATAAAAGATGAAGATATAAATACCACATATTTTTATGTATTTCATGATAAAAATTCACTACAATTTATTGTTGTATATACAAAAAAATTTATGTTTATTTTTTTTTCTTCAATCAAACACATGTTCATGTCTCTTCTATATATTATTTTTTGTTGAGATACTAATCAAGTATAGCTTATATGTTTTCTTAAATCGGTATAGTTGTTTATTGTCAAAAAACTGTTCATTGACAACAAAATTATTGATGAATATTTTTTCAATTATAACTTAAAGTTATAAGCTTAATTATAACGTTCGGATCTTTTTGGGAATTTGAAGGAATTGTGTTTAGTATGTTTTATTTTAATAATAACTTGAAGTTATAAGCTTAATTATATCTGAAATGAGTAATTTTAAGTTTATAATTTTTTTTTGTTATGAATTTAGGTTCAATTGGAATTTTGGAAGAATTATATTTAATATGTGTTTTCAATAATAACTTGAATTTATAAGTTTAATTGTGTTTAAATTGAAAGATGAATGAGTAATTTTAGGGTTAGGAATTAACTTGTTATGAATTTTGGTTTAGTTGGGATTTTAGAAGAAATGTGTTTAGTATTTTTTTTTCCCAATAATAACTTGAAGTTCTAAGCTTAATTGTGTTTGAATTAACTGATAAATGAATAATCTTAGGTTTACGACTGAATTTGTTATGAATATAAAGCTTGTTGGATTTAGGGGTAAATAGGTTTAAAACTTATTCTTAGAAAAGTATGAATTTTGAATGCGAATTATCGATAATATTGAAGATAAAAGTGATATTGTAATTTAATTATTTGGTTTGAATATAAATTTTGGATAAAAGCATTTGATATCACAACTAACTCTATTAAAATTAATTATATGTTCATATCAAATATTTTCATGTTTTTATTTTATTTGATAAAGTGTATAGGTTGCAAGTGAATTACTATATGATGAATTCTCAAAATTTGATATGCATATGAATGAAGTTATTTGGTGTTTGAATAATGACTAATCACATGGTTATATAAATATTTTTTTTTTCATAGCCCAAAAAATAAATGATTTGTAGAAATTCTAACACCTATAAAAATTTTTTTTTGATAGGTTTTAAAGACAATCAAATAATGAAATTAATGACTTTTAAATAGGAGGTTGTAATAAATGAAAGAAAAATCTTTAAATTCCAATAATAAAGGTGTTTGTTTTTATTTTGGTATAATAAATGCTCTAAAAATTAAGGTATTAATGCTTGGAGAGTAAAAAATATAAATATTTAATCTAGATAGTTCATTGAGTATTTATAATCCTTGAACCTTTTGTTTTGATGAAATGAAGGGGTTAAAAAGTTATTTTCTCTTGATAACTTTATTGAGGAATAAAAATTTCTTACACATCATTAATACAGAAAAATATCAATTACACATCATTAATGAAATGAAAAAGTGATAGGCCATCGAAAGACCTTTTATATACCTATAGATATAAAAATGATTATTCTTGACATGAATAATTCATGTTAAATTTTTTAAGAATGAATAAACAAAGCCTTATAATCTTAACATGAGTTTATAACGACCCTTAGACCAATTGGACTTGGAGTGTATCCAAGGCCAAGGGAGATTGATTTAGCAACTTGTTAGATCCGCGCTTACTTGAGCTTAACATGTAGCTGAATTTAATCATATTAGATCTGATAGCTCATTAGACCTATATTTATTTAAATTGAATTCAAGTATATTGAGTTTAATAATTTACTGTTTGAGCCTTTTCCACAAAAACTTGATTCATCACTACCATTAGTACCTAGAATACAAATTAATTATTGCAACGGGTATTTTGGCCCCGTTTATTTGCTAGAAAGTAATTTTTTTGAAAAGTGAATTCCGGGAAAGTATTTTCTGATGTTTGGTAATGTAATGGAAAATAAGTTGGAAAACACTTTCCAGTGTTTGGTTATGTCATGGAAAATGAGCTGAAAAATAACTTATTAATGTTTTATTTTTCTCAAGTTTATTAAAATAATGAGGAACA
>Ga0325405_1002459_pt1 | contig 19075 bp, 17 predicted proteins | sample PopdelMetagenome_21_FD_205663 | JGI IMG/M metagenome (GOLD analysis project Ga0325405, IMG submission 205663) | Populus deltoides microbial communities from Bellville, Georgia, United States - Xylem-Control-R2 | ecosystem: Host-associated > Plants > Phyllosphere > Stem > Wood/Secondary xylem...
GGAATTACTTAAAAGTCCTGTGTTGCTAAACACATTAACAATTTTAGCTTCTGTGTTAACATGCAGAGAAATACCAAGATTATGGTATCATCTCCACAAGCATCTGAAATCTGCAGTGCTTTAACTGTGATGCTGGCGATCGAAATGCAACTGCACAATCTTCTTTCTGTGGGAATGAAAGCAACCCCCCTTGCACAATGTCTACAGTCTGCACAAATAATTAAGTTCCATCGTTGAAAGGCGGGGGGGTATTAAAGGGAGAGGGCATAGAATGTTTCTTAGCAGCAGTCATGGTTCATGAACCGGTAAAAAGAATAGTGTTCTTGCGCATCAAACAAAGAAGAAGAAATCATGATTTGATTGGTAAATTATAGCTGAAATATGTCAAGAAGAGCATGATACGTTTAAACAAATGACATGAAACATTCTGTTTGTATAGTGAAAGTAATTGTGGCTCATATTTCTGTTCAACGTTTTTTTTTCTTCTATTAGTATCGCTTGCTGAAAGAGGAAAAGTGATCAGACCTTGTAGAAGCTATATATATTATTTAATTCTCCTGATATGATGGTATGGGCACTCCTGACTCTTCTGTAAGCTTTTTGTAAGCATTTTGCAACCTTCGAGTCACAGGTCCCACTTGTCCATCGCCAACTTCACGTCCATCAATCTTCACAGCCTGTTAAATGATATTCGTAAAATATATATTCCTAGTTAGAAGCTGAAAGATATGGTATATTAGTTTTTGAACTTGATAGAGACAAGCTCCATGAAGGTGCCAAGATTAAGAGCATTCAAATTATTTCAACCAGCATAGTATTCTGTGTCCATATCTTGTGAATCTGCTTGAGACTTGTCACCGGAGCCAAGTTAAACATAAACGAGTTGATGAAGCTTACTAATAAAAACCTTTGAAGTGGTGAATCTAGCTTGGACAATGTCAACTTCAAAATGTAACCTACTACCACTGCCTAACTTCTTACTGCTACTTGAAAGCAGCCGCAAATATTAAATGAAGAGACTCAAGAACAACATTTGCACAGAAAATACCACAGAGCATGCATTCGGACACAAGATTCAGCAACTAGACGATAAGAAATACTGAAAATGAAACGGTTTCATGATGACCCACTTCACAGGAGGTCTGTCTCTGGTCAGGTTGGAAAAGACACAACTAGACTGAGACTAACCATTGTATCCAAAATATTTCCAGTGAACGAAAACTTATTGCGTATATAATTATATTAGAAACATTTTTAATGGTTGACACTCCATTCATATACTCATCAGCTGATGTTCAGATTGGGAGGATGGCGTTGTAATAAAAGTTGCCACCACCTACAGGACCTCAAAATCACTTAAGGAAGAGTTTAGTTATGGAAACTTAAGGTTGCAGCAGACAGAGAATCTGCCAAATGTACTATTAGTATACTAACATAATTGGAAAAGTCATTTATAAAGAATATACTCACTGGGGTGAGCTCTCCCATTGTTCCAGTCGTCCATACCTGCAGAGCATGAATGTTCAAAGTAACTGATAAATTTTTCAAGTGAAATATAACAAATTGAAAACCAGAAGAGGATTGTTCACTAGCAAAACATATGAATTCAAATGTTTAGGTGGTTGGCCGTATGTTTCATTCAAAATGGGTCAACCCTATAGAATTTCTACTTCAGAAATATGTCTTCTCTAACCAATTAAGTAATGAGACTAGGCTCATGTATTTTAGGTAATCATCACAGTCTACAATACTGGCTTCATGAGTTTAACACAAACCATTTATAATGGAAAACTACTGGAGGACAAAACTTAAGCCAATTGCAAGCTTAATATAAATAATTATTCACCATTATCATATCTAATGTCAATTTGTGAGATGGTATAGAATCATTGCCTCGTGGAAACAGCTTTGGGTTATAATGTTATAATGATAAATACCACCTACAAAGTTTGTTATTGTGCTGTAAATAATTCAGCATTTATGAAGACCAAATAATTAGAAAAGAATTTCCAGAAAGTAACTATGAGCACCTCATCTGCAGTGTGGAATTCTGATAGGCTGATTCTTCTCTCCTCTAACACCAATCCCTCTTTCACCACTAAATCCATTACCTGCAGCATCCAAAAAGAATCTGTTATGTCTCTGAAAAAACAGGAGAATTTGTCTAAATGGTTTTTAAAAAAATGAAGGTTAAGGTTAAAATATCCAGCCTTTACTTATTTCTAATCACCCCTACATACCAAAAACAAAATAAAATAAGTTCAACCGGCCAAGAATGCTTGGGTAAATCAATTTACAATTGAAACAAGGATGTCAATGCAACTTACAGTAGCTCGAGTGATACCAGGAAGGCAGTAATCAGCATGAGGTGTCAGAACTCTGCCCTTTTTTACTAAAAACTGCAAAAGTGCAAAGAATTAGTATTTTATCACTCCACTGGCCTGGGATGCTACCCATATGAAACTGTTATGAGTTATGTCCAACAATTTAGTGATAATTACTTAATCATGGCAGGAGCTATTTCTATCTGCACTACCATGATTTTTTTTTTTTATGTCACAAATAATATCCATAACTCTCCACAACAGCCCGTTTAAAGTAATGTAGAATGATATATTTGACCAATTTATAAGAGCAAGAATCTTTCTTAATGAGAACCACCTCACTAGTTGTCAATGGTCATTTCATGTGGCTTTTATGAAGAACCTAATGGTTCTTCATGTAAATGTAGCTCTGACATCAGAAACTGTAACAAAGCAAAAGCTTACGATGTTTGTAGCATTTGTTTCCGACACAAAACCATCCTTGTCAAGCATGATTGCGTCATCAGCATTTGCATTATTCCCTTCTATCTGCACCATGCAAGTGAAAACAGTTTTATTTCAATAGGAAACATAACTGTGACAGTTGTCTGGTCGACTATCATGGTGTTTTGCAGTCCAACTACTATTGTAGTTAGTCCAACATGCAATGTTCATAAAACTACATATTTGATGTCAAGGGTCGGTTTCAGGAAAAAAATAAACATATGCACTGGTAAGAACATAAATGAGAAAAATTCCCTGACCTGCATGGTAAGTGAGTGTAAAAATGGAACTTTGAAAAAAAAAGGAACTTGATATGAAAACATCAGAAATTAGGACAATACCTTTGCAAGTATGTTATTGAGCAGGTTGTTGTGGTGAATTTTCGAATCCAAATTCTGGTGAAGAGAAAACCGTCAAAGCAACTTAAAGTAAGACACATAAATAATAAAAAGCCTAGATCACCACACACACCAATGTTGCTATACCCATATGGATAATGCTTAAGCACATTCATCCTTTTTCTCTTTTCTCACTTCATAAAAGTCTAAAATCAGTGTTTTAGCGATCTCACATCAGTGTTCCCTGACAGACTTAAATTTTCAGGTTGATAAGGGAAGTTTACTATGTTGTTCAAAATCATTACAACAATGATTTGTAAGATTACTTTGATTGGTATGAACTAAGAGACTATAAAAAATTGCCATGTGAAATTGTCATGTGAAGACATAGAAAAGCCCAAAATCTTACATTTGGTGAATTACGCCGTGTGGTAGCAGTCACCAGAGTTACACCATGTGTATTATCATATACAGGGGGTTTCCATTCTGGAAGCACTGCAATTCATAAAAACGTTATGTGGATCAAAAGAAAGCCCGTGATGGAAGTAAATTCTAGAGCAAGCACTATCCCCGACATCAAAAAGAAAGGAAAAATCATCCCAATTGTATATGAACCGATGTATTACCATCTACATTCTAAAAGTAGTAACTCTGGTACTGGGAAAACATGCATGTGTCAAAACAAGAGCAGTGGCAAAGCAGAGTCACTCTTAAATAGCTTAGAAGTTTAGGTATTAAGCTTACCAATTAGGGTGCAGCCATAGAGGTTAAATGCTGGGCTCATCCCAGAAGTAACCTGAAAAGAAGACAATATTCTAAAAGAGTGAACAAATTGCAGCACTGACAAAATTTCTTCTTAAAATATAGATTGATTTAACTAAAGAGATAGGAAATGCAAATGATTGCAGCATAAACCTTCTTTCCTCTTGTGAGGGATAGTCGAATATGTGAATTATCAAACATTCCATTCCTAATTAATGTTCTGAAAATGGCTTCCTTAACCTGCAATTGAATGCCAAGCATTAGAAAAGTTTAATTGATCAGCCTTTTTGCATACGATCAGGCAGAAGGGAAGAGAATAAGCAACTTCCATTTACTCAAACATCAAAAAACCTTAAACAGCACAGAAATTCAATTCATCTTCACGTCCTTACTTCTTCACGAGTTGGAACATTCTTGAAAGCAAGAGCCTTTGCTGAGTCAAACAACCTAATTGAAAGGGAAACAAAACCCAACTCAGATTTTATTGATGGAAATGTTCTGTCTGCCATCAGTAAGACCATCACACTTATTATTGGAATTTCACCAAGAAAATTAGGTCCAGTTCATCAACTACAAGGAAGGAAATGTTAAGCAAAAGGTAGCTACCTAAGATCAAAGACTGGGGAACAAACCATTGGGTATGTAGATAAAAAAAGCAAAGTAAAAAAAAATGATGAAATAAAGATAAAATGAGCTTTGGTTAAAAAAAATATGACTAATCAGTTATCTGTAACAAGTTTAAGAGCTTTTTAGTTATATTCCATTTCAATAACAGTACCTTAAAGCAGATTTCTTAAATTTCAGTTCACTGTTCATCTGTTAATGCAATGCTTCAACATTTTGGGTGATATAGAAGCATCCTTAATACACGAAATAGAACAGTCTGATCAGAAGTTAAACTTAAATGGTTGAGTAAAAAAGTTTCTCCCGCATAAACATTATGCACACCAAGATCCAAAATTTTAACTACCTGTCTAAATGCTCTTCAAGCTTAAATATCTTCCCTCTGTAAACTCGAAGTCCCTCCCACACCGAATCACCACCTTGGACAACTGAGTCAAACACAGAAACCTGATGCAGGAGACAAGACAAATTCTGAAACTACAACTCATTGAACAATGGATCAAAACTTGTTCTATAATCAAGTACCTTGGCACTTTCACGGGGTAGAATTTCATCACCAACCCATGCAAGCAGCTTCTCATTTGCAGGGACTGGAAGGTCAGGAGGAGGTAAGGGGGTCTTCAAAAGGGTTGATGCCTGTCTCACATGGCGTCTCAGCCAGTTGTACAAAGGTAGACTTTGCTCCAGCAAGTCATAGTGAGAATGTGGAAATGGCTGGAAAATTCATGGAAAGCACAAAAGGATCATTTTAAAAGAGAAGTAGGAAGAAAATTTCCACATTTACAAGAATTCTAAAAATTATCAACCGGTCTATCAGCCTTTTGGAAATGTTTCGTCTTACTAGTTTCCACCAAAACAAATCAATCAGGCATTCTGAACACCAAGTAAGTCTAAAATGATACAAGACCTATGTGAGATCTAGAACGGATTAATTACATGATTTATGGAATGCAAGCCTTCAGTAAAGAATTTTATTCCTAAGTTCCATTGAAACAGCAGTGGCTGCATGGCATTTGTGTTCGCATTGAAATATAAATTCACAGAGCAAATACCTCAGGATACTTTCTTGTTGATGAGAAACCAGTAGATTTATGCACACTTTTGTACCACCATGGGGCCCACATTCCATCAATCGGCTTCGGACCAGCTTCCCATCTGACAATGAATGAAAACTTGTCAAGACCAAAATCAAAATATAATTTCTATAGAAAAGAATAAATCATCATTCCTACATCTGGTGGATGAAGGGATTCATAAAGTTTAAAAATATCTCCAAAAATGCAAATGATAAATAGGAAGTTGTGAACAAGATAAGTAAAAAACTTAGGAACTGGGAGTAAGAAACTTCACTTCGGATGCTAAGGTCAATCTTTAAATACCATTGACTCCCTAAGTGAGAACACATGAAGCTTTTATCATGAACAGTCAAGAGACAAAAGAAAAAAATAACTTTCCAATGGAAATATTTCTGCAAACCTGAGCATTGAGTCTTGAAAAGGAATACCCAGATCTTCACAAAGACTATGCAAAGTAGCCTGCACATAGACAAGTTGAGTAGATAACATCATGTAATATACAAATAAACAATTACCACAGAGAAAGTGCAAATTGAGGATGTGCAAGAAAGGTTTAAGCATAATTTTCATGCGACAGAAGTTTTCTCAATGATATTACTGTGAAAACAAATTCAGAAATTACTGTCAAAGGTCCACAAAAAGTAAAAACCATGGAAAGTGTCCCTTTATTTCATTTTTGATGCGCATAATATTTCAGAGTAAATCATGCACAGCTAGCAGATTCTCTAACCTCAGGATTTTGTGCAAGGTCTGTTGCATCAATAACAGGTGGGCGCTTTCCCAACTGACAGAGGTCATTGTATATGGAGACCAGCTCTGCCAAACCTAAATCAAGAAAGGATGGAGGTACAACCTTTCCAAAAGATGGCTGATAGCAAACAAAAGATAGAAGATTAGTAAACAAACACGTCAGTGAGATTGGGAAAACAAAGCCATAGTATAGCAAAATGGAATGCTTGCAAATGCAAACCATCTTACCAGTATATCAAGGGGGTTACGTATCAATATGAAGTGCTTTCCTTTCTTCATTAGATCACTGGGCAAACCAGGTAACCGTTGCTTTGACATATGCTGTAGACATTGATATGAAAACAATTTGATGAAAAATGAACACAGTTAAATTAATTAACCCATGATTTAAGTCGCTTCAGTTGATGACTAAAATAAGCCAAATTTAAGTATCCTTAAAGTAAATGCTATGATTAAAAACTAAAGCAGATGCTAAAACTAACAGTGAGCCTTCCTTTCTGCAGAAAAACCCTATCAGCAACAGGACTAGAGAATCCTTAGCCATTCATTTTTAGGAATTAATCAGCTAATTTCTAATGGGTTTCCCTTCGGTCCTTAACAGCATATTATTTTGACTGAAGCAACCTGCATTCTACAATCTAGAACTTTCTGTCCATCGAATCCCAGCCCTCAAAAATACCAACATATAAAGAGTTTACATGCGAACCAACAGCTAACTGGTTGGTAACTGCTGGGCACAGGAACTAAGGAACTAAGGCAATTATTTTGTTTTGACAACGGGAGAGAACCCATCTTACTGTATCTACTAGATTAAAATCATGGGAATCATTTGATAGGGCTTCTACTCATCATGCATAGCAGAAACATTGTCCTCTTTTATGAATTTGGAAAATGTGATCAAAATAGACTAGTGTTCTAAATAGAAGGCATATGGTCAGTCATTTTATTTAAAAGGAGGGAGAGGCAAGGGGCAGAAACCAAATATATGATTATGAGAACCAAATTCAAGCACAACAACAAAGTTGAAATTCAATACTAATATCCTGGAATCGTGCCTGATTGATGAAAGAGCTTGCAGATTACCTTACAAAACCGGTACTTCTTTTCTCCTGGAGCAAAAATTATCTCTTTCACAACCTTATCTCCATCAGATTCCTATTTTCAGAGTGAAAACCAAAATTTCAATGTTAAGAAAGGAAAAGAATACCAAAAACACAGAAGATTATGCAAATCAAAAAAGAGGAAAAGAAGGTGACCAAATAAGATATCAGATGATAATGCATCAATTTTTCAATGGGAAAGAAAATGACTACAATCAACAGAAAACATGAAGTCATTTTTCAGGTTCTCCAAGGACAGGAACCCGCACAACCCCTCCAATGTTGCAAGGCTACCTAAAGCACAAAACTTCCGCCTTGACCGTCCACAACTCATTTTTGGGTTTAGATAAAAGGAATTTAACATTGATATGTAATATTTCATTATATGCAAAAGGAGAAAGAAGAACTACCTAATCCTAAAGAAGAGAGCTAAGGTCAAGTTCTATTTCTGCGTATTATCAAGAAAACTTGGTCCTGCCAAACACACTCATAGGAAGGTACTATATAAAGTCTTCTCTACTCAAGTGCTTGCTCTCGACATTGATCCAATTCACTTAATTTTAACCCACATTATTTATTGACTAGACAAAAACTACACTGCTTGTAAAATTAAGTGATACCCGAAGAACTACTGGTACAAAAAATGCAAGTCAAGCAGCAAATTTATCAAAATGAAAGGAAGAGAAGACGAAAACGGATGACAGTACAACATTTAGCATACCATTTTGGACAGAAGCTCCTCTCTGTATGGCCTTTCAACATCAGATACCTTCAGGAAAGTCGCATAGAGAGGTTCATCAAGCACTTCCATGTCATCCCTCTAATTACAGCACAATCAAAGCAGACAGTTTTAGTACATTAGCAATGAAGAACAAATAAAAAGAAATCAATAGCGAAACATGTTTACGAAACCTAGCTAGACCGTGTACTGTCTTAATTCAAAGACACTGTAAATAGGTTTCATAGGCTGGCAGGAAACCATAAATCCTTTCAACTCAACTCCTCCCTGTAGCATAAATACAAGCAAACCCAACAAAATGGATCATCTATGTGTTCGCAGAACATAAGCAAAACCCAGAAGTTAAAAGGGTCCACTAACTCACAAATTTGATCAAGTACACACAAAGCACAAAACCCCAATATCACTTATCATCCACTCCATTCTTTTCCTTATCCTTTTCAATTTTCTTATCAACCAATCAAGAACTAAATCAAGATGAACAGAGACAGTAAAAGGAAAGTTAGAAACCTGAGCAAAAGAGTACATGAGACTGGTGCTAAGAGATCTTGGAGCAGACCATGAGTGAATCACCTCTACTTCTCCCTCTCCTTGCTCTTGCCCAACCATGTTTTGAGTTATTCTTATCAACTTTCTTGAGTGTGTTTTAATGGGGTTCTTGGAGGAGAGTTAGAAAAATATGTTGACATCCATGGTAGGATTACCATAAAAGTAGTTGTGCCCAGTTGTCAGAAAAATGATGACGAGAACAGGAACATAATCATGTTCGAAGATGATAAGGTACTTGACCTTTTGTTGTTTTTTTTTTCGCTGTCAGATGGATGCTGTCACTTACTGTCCACGACCCTGTCAGCACATTTTTTAAAGGAAAATCACTCGATCACTTTCCTTTGATCCTACTGTATTACTGAAATTATTCCTCTCTTCTGTTAAATTCGGATTCAATATGATACCATAATTATTAAACTTATCCTGCCTTGATTTAAGGTGAAAAATAAATTCATTCATTCAGTCAAATCTAATTGATTTAATGGATTAATTGTCACTTGATTAATTAAACTCGGTTAAAACCAATCAAATCAACTTGACATTATTTTATTAAAAAATAATTGATTTGATTTAACGTGATAATACACAAATCAATTTAATAACATAGTAATTCATACTGTTTTAGCTATAAATAATTCTGAGAAAAATAAATAACAGATGGTTATTCAACTAGAATCCGATATGAAAAATGTTTAAACATTTTCAACCAAAGATCTTCCAAGTGTAATGAAACTTACATCTCTTTTCTACCATTACATTCATTATTATCATACGGCACCAAAGAGCGTTTTGTCGGAAGGGAAATTGTGACCCAGGACAAAAATCAAGGGAAATGCAAGCAGCTCAGTTGAGGGTGTTTCATGGAACTTCAGTTTAAGGATAATACTATAATATTCCAAGTCAACTTATTAAAATAAACTAAATAACAAAAAAAAATTTAATAAACCAAGTCAACTTATTAACCTTGCCCCACCCGTGACCGCATTTCTTGAATATGATGAGGATAGAAACAATATAAATAAAGGCAATCCACATCCAGATCCAGTAAAAAATCTTATAATTCTGCAGTAGTGTGACAAGTCACATAAACAATCAATCAGCTGTCAGACAGAACAAGAATCATTATACAATATAGAATCTCATATAGTACAATGCAGCTCTAAAAAGATTCAATAGATGAGAGTTCAACTTGTAACATATAATGGGAAACAACGCATGAGAGACAACACTGTTGGCCAAAGGAACGGAATAGAAGGGAAGAACACAAGGTTGTTACTTGCATTTTACAGTAAATAAACGTATACTTGATCGGTTGTATGACTGCATGTATGGAAGCAAATTTAAGGGCACTAGCGCTTCAGTTATGTCTGCGATAACAAGGTTAGCTTCTTCTGCTAGTTTAAGAAAACAATTAAAAGTATCAATATTGCGAATAACCGAGGCAATATAAGCCACGGGACATTTCATCAGTCTGGCAACTGAAGAACCACCATGAAGTTCCTCGACTTGACAAGGATCAGTTCTGTTGCCATTTTGAATGGTAACACACTGTATATCATGGGCAAAGAGAGATTTCCCTTCAGAAGCGCCGTTGACATCAATGTGTTCGGCATCTTGCAATCGGCCCTCGCAACTCTCTTCCCAAGTCTGAGTGTACGCTTTCTTTTGTTTCAAAAGAATGACAAGCACTCGAAGAAGGTGTGGAAGGCAGGATGGATCATAAATAACATCTGCTCCCAAACTGTAGGAAAATAAATTAGGAAAACAGCAATGGATTCAGAAAGAGAGGCTACAAATGACAGATAAAAGTATTTGTAACAATAATTATTAGCTAAATTTACTTGTTTTAGTGGTGGAAAGACTTTTGGCGATTAACCATAGACATTGGCAGAAAAGAAAATATATAAATTAGAAGATAAGAGAAGTAATTACATGATGTCAGGTAAGTACTCTTCAAGTTCACTTTCTGTGGCGGATTCCCATGGCAGATGAAAGCATTTCACCTTAGATTTATTATACATTTCAGCTTTTACCTGCCGAATAATTAGTTCTTGCCATTATTGCAGGGTATTTAAGTTCTGGAAATTTCCAAACAGTTCAAAAATCATTTAACCAGAGTTTGACAAAAGAATTTTACAAACATGCATGGAATTTAACTTTTTTATGCCAGCAGATTTTCTCCAGCTTAATGGCCATTTGAAGAACATATCTTTGCACAAAGAACGATAATGACAACAATTTACTAATCAAAACACCAATTATATTTTTGTTTTCTGAAATTTCAAATCAACGAAAAAGGAAGGTTAGGAATATAGAGATGTCATAGAAACGCTTGCTGGTTTCTTAAGCCAAGAAACTATCAACCAAGTAATGGGGGGACCATAGTCTCTGGGATCACTTAACCACTTCATCTTTTTGAAACACTGACGCTGAATTTCAGCAGTTGTTCCACTGCCTTTTGATTATTGAATTTGGCATATTTACATTGAAGAGAAAAACTATAAATAAAATAAACATAAAATAGGCACAACTCTTTAAAGAAATTAGCTATCTGGAAAGAAAGGTGGTAACGAAAATAAAACTTCAAAAGCTGGAACTTACTGTATTTGGATCTTCGCCAAATCTTTCTAGCACATCAGTTTCAGCAGTCAACTGGTTTAGCTTCAAATTAAGCTTCATGTTAGATAAAGTTGACAGGTCACCATCACTTAATATAACCTGCATCAAATGCACACATTGCAAGGAGGGAATTGTCCAAAACGGACAAGAATCAACAACATCAGACACCTGCCACCATCTATAATTCAGCTACGCATGATTCTTAGGTCTGCTATAATCATTATCAACCAACTCAAGATGACAAGAATCTATCAAGAAGAAACCAGATTTGCTGCGGGTAAAGAATGTTGTTGAGATGTGCCTTATTGATTGCATTGTTTTAGAACTAAGAGATGAACATAAAATAACAGTGATATATTCTTTTCACATTTTTAACGATCATTTATTGAAGTGATAAGTAATTATAAACTTCCAAGCATGTTCTTCCAGATTGACATTTGAGGTGGAAACATAAGAAGAGAATGTAATTTTTTCAATGCAACACAAATAATAGAAGCAACATACCTGGGAAGCTTTTACATGAGAAAGACAAATTCCAACCAAACCAACACCAGAACCAACCTGCACTCAGTTTGGGCAAAGCAAATATTCAATAAGAGAAAAAAAATACTATTGCGACCCATAAGAAAGTGGAAAACAAAAATTTCAGAGACCAAAATGCTGCACTTTAAGATACATCTATTAATGGTATTAGATGGAAAAGTTGGCCAGTCAAAGAAAAAAACCCTAAAAATGTAATCTTTGTGCCAAAACATAAATCAGACTGTCAGCTCAGATGGAAATGGGTTGCAACAACAAGAAGCAGATCAAGATATTAATGAATAAGCTAATGTTGACAACATCTCGTACCTAAAATATGACAAACTTATAATTGAACAAGTTACCTCAAAGCATGATTTGTTGGAGAATATGTCTGGAAAAGAGAGCACAAATTCCGACAAATATAGGCTTGAGGGCCATACAGAACACCTGTGTAAATGATGCCAGTAAGAACTTATCTGCACTTTTTTACGTGTTTCTTAGACATGGTTTCCACACACATAAACAGGGGGGGGGGGTGTTCTGTTTACAAACTTAATAAATACAATTAATAGAGTTTCTCCAGAAAAATGGAAACAACATATGTATGCATACACACTGACACACACACATAACACTCAAATGCAAAGTGAATCAGATACTGCTCCTATGGGATCACACGCCAAGATATACTCTACAAGGACTTAATACTCTCCATAAACATTGGAAGTTAAAAGGTTCCAATTATATGTAAATAATCAATATATTCCATGGAGATAACATTCAAGAAAGGCATAAGATGCGAGGTATACCCGGTGTCTCCTTCAAGCATGTTGAGTGAACAATGCAGTGGAACCACCAGATTGCTTGACTTGGGACAACTTGGAGGTTCACAACCTAAAAACACTAAATCATTTGTTCAATATCATTTAAACAAGAGTTTATGCAAATGACCTTAAAGTTCAAAGGTACCAGTATCAGAAAACTAATAGTTATTACCATCAGGAAAAAGAAAAGAAATGCATTTGTGGACCCTGGCGCTTCCTTTTACCAGACAATCATCCTAACAGAAAACAAAAGGCATACCAATCATAATTTAAGTAAGCAATCGCTGATTTGCTCATACCACAACCCGCTCTTAAAGCAAAATACTTTACTACCTTTAATGAACTCATGTAATAACCACATTGTTCATATAACTCATCCAAAACTGTCCCATTTCTCGATTCTACTTCAGAGATAAGCCTCTTCACAAAATTCCTCAAGTAAGGCCCATACCCTTTTTCACCCTGGCATTAATGACAAGGCTAAAACACTCTTCATCACAAAGAAACAAACTATCAAATCACCAGTAAGAAAAAGCAGTAGACTTGATCAATAGTTCAAAACTTTACTAAATAAAGGGCACCTAATTAGTACTCACAGCTTCGTTGCTTATACAGTGATCCCAAATAAACCTCTGCACTCCCTCTGTAACCAATCCTCCACCACATTCTCTAACATTTCAAGAAAAATAAAGCAAGCTCATTAGTTCCAATCTCCAAAACATGCAAAAAGAGTAAATAAATGAAGACAATTTGTGGAAATGCTAAAGTGCCCATTACCTTGACAGGGAGAGTAAGGTGTTAGTGGGCTCCATGGAGAGGAAGGCGGAGACCAGGTGGAGGCCTGGAGGGATGGTGGGGTCTAGCTTCGGTTCTGCCATGACTGGGGCTGGGGTTTATTGGGTTTGGGGTTTTTAAGGGTTGAAGGACATGTCTGGGTGAGGAGCGACGTCGTTTACTCGAGTATGAAAGCATACAATTATACAAAGGCGTTGTGGTGGTTCTTGTTGTAATTAATTGAAATAAGAGGGCATAAAATACTGTATTTGCCTGCTTGAAGTATTAGGCAATTGGGCAAGATTGCTTGAGTTATGTGCTTAATTTGAGGTCGTTTGGTTCATGATTGTAGTCCCCATTTTTACGAGTGTAGAAAAATGGCACCAAATTTTTAATTCTTGAAATCTTGTCGTGAAATACAACATAATTATAATTTCCAAATCCAATTCAGAGTGCATTTGTTTAACGATTAACAACATTTTAATTAAATCAAATTAAAAAATTAAAAATTAATAAAAACTTTAAGATCATTAATTTTAAAATTTAATAATAGATGTCTAACTCAATTCTAAAAAGAGTTTGAATGATGACTTACAAGTTATAAAAATAATTTTTATTAAAATAATATTATTTTATTTTAAAAAAATTATTGATATTAATTTAATGAAGTAGGAAACAAATTAATCAAGTTATTAAAAACTCATTCAAATTAACCTAAATTTTATAGAATTAATATTTTATTTAATTCAATAAAAAAAAATTGACACAAATTACGTTCTAGATCCCGAATTTGCCCATTTAAAGCTTATTGAGCTTCCCCTTACTCTGTTTAGAGCAACTTTCTACTCGGGCCACCACCATGGGCTGGACTTGTTAAGCCCATCATTCTATTTTGGCCCATCTTCGTAAATTGAAATCCAATATCTCTCTCCAAGTGTAACGGATTAGCTGTGATAGTGTGATTAAACTCGTTTTGACACTAATCACGCAAGCCACGTTGGCTACTTCCCACTTCAGTTACTGTATAAAAACCTTCCCGCCAATTCTAAAACCTCACAAAATCTTTGACTCTCATTTCCTCTCTTCCCCTCTCTGTTTGGTTCCCTAGAAACCGCAGGAAAATTTTCTCAATCAATTTCTTCTTTTGAATCTTAATAGTTAAATCCAGATTTCAGGTACAGATGCGAACGAGAATCGAATGGTTTCAGAATTTGAATTTTCTTTCTATTTTCCTTTGCTTTCTCAACCAAACAGAATCCGCCAGAAGCTGAAACTTTGAGAATCAAATGCAGCTCTCTGAGAGAGAGATCTGCATTTGATATATATATATATCGTCTATATAGCTTCTTTTGTCGAATCAATTTCTCTGATTTCTCTGGAAACAAACAGGCTGATTTATTTATTTATTTTATTTTGAAGTTCAAATGATTTGACAACTAATGTAACGGAATTTTGCAGGAGATAAAATGATGTCGAATATAACAGTATGCGCTCGCTTCAGGCCGTTGAGCACCAAGGAGAGAAAAGACAGCTGCGACAGCATCTGCATTAGCAGCATAGACAGTGAATCTTTCATTTTCAAGGTAAAAAAACCGCTATTTTTATCCAATTTTCTCAATACACACGCAAGCAAGCAAGCGCTTGTATACGGAATTGATTGTTGTGTTTTTGATAGGATGAGAAAGATGAGTGTACATATAGCTTTGATAAGGTGTTTTATGAGGAATCTATGCAAGCTGATGTGTATGAATTTTTCGCTCTGCCTATTGTTAAAGGTGAAGATCTAATCCTGTTTGTTTGTTGAGAAGCAAAAAATAAAGGTAGAAAGTTGCTCTGCCTAGTGTTGTGATGAAATGATTTTGTGTTTCTATGAAGCAGATGCTGTTAAAGGAGTAAATGGGACAATCATTACTTATGGACAGGTATGTAAGATTTGGTTGATGATTTCATCTGTGTATTTGCTAATTTGAGTTTCTTTTTGTTTATTTTCCTCCATGTGTTATTAAGTATTGAGATTTATTAGATTAGAATCTGAGGTGATTGGTAAAAGCTGTGAGAGGAGATAATGTCTTTTTGTGTATGAAGTTATTTCTACAGATCTTATTTTGTGTAGACAATGAAGTTGAGTTAAGCAATGTAAAGTTTGATTATGCTGATAATCTTCAAGTTGGCGTTAAATGGTTTATGTAGTTAGATTTTGGAAGTTTGTTGCACTTTACTGAAAACATGGTTTAAGATCCTCGGAATCGTCATACCAGAAATCCACACGAGCAATTCGGGTCGCCAATTGAGTACTAATTTCCGTTCACGTTTACTTCAAGCATAGAATATTTATGCATTAGATGAAATTGATCGGATATGATTCGACTGATTTCATCATTCAGAGGCAAGGGCTTACAGATAGATTGATGAGTTGTTTGTCGTAATTTCTGTGCTATATTTAGATGTATTTTTTATTCTGTCTTAAACTGACAAATTTATTGTGTTTGTTAATAGACTGGAGCTGGGAAGACATATAGCGTGGAGGTAAAGTGAGACTCTGGTAAATGTATTATGGAAGGCATTCCTATGTAGATCTAAGATCTCACATATGAGAATATTTAACATGTTATGTTAGGGGCCCAGCATCATAGAATGTGATGTGCAAAAGAAAGGATTACTTCCAAGAGTAGTGGATGGACTATTCGAGTGTATTAAATCTGCTGATGAGTCAACAAAATACACAATCAAATTATCAATGGTACTGGTGCCCAATACACTGTTACATTGAGACAGTTGTTTGCTTTGGTATAGATAAGCACTCACGCTAAATAGATTCTTCCTGTTTCTATGATTTCTCTAGGTAGAGATCTACATGGAGAAAGTCAGGTATGCATCCCTTGCTTGAACTTGTGGTTCGCTTCCCATATCTTTGGTTGCTCATTCCCTATTTAAATTCTGCATAACTTTCTAAGATTTCTAATACATGCAACCTGACTACTGAATGTTACTCATCTTGTTCTTCTCAGGGACCTCCTTGATTTAACAAAGGACAACATACAGATTAAAGAGAACAAAGAGCAAGAAATATTGCTATCAGGAGTTACAGAGGTGAGATTACTTTTTTTCAGTCCTTGCTTCTTTTTTTTTAAGTAAATTCACTTTTGCTTTATCTTTTCTTGCATATCCTTAATGGAAAAGTAGCATGGCTGCTCTTGTATAGATCTGAACATTAAGTCTAGACAACCAAAAGAATGTCTTGCCAATGGAAATGATAACAGTGATTTGATCTGGAACTTCATTGCTCTTTTCTAAACTTTATATGAAGTCATCGCAACTTATGTGAAACCTTGTAAGGAACATTAAGCATTATCTCATGACAGTTCAAACTAAGTTATTTATGAAATTGGAACTTAAGTATTCATGACTTGGTGTCAATGCTTCTCTTCTAAATGTTATTTATGTGCTTACTTGCAACTTCATTTAATTTTCCTTTCTTAGATCACCATATCAGACCCAGAAGGAGCTTTGCAAAGTCTATCTGTAAGACACAAAGTTCCTTGATTACTCTTTCTTACTCCAGTACATAGTCCAGCTTCTGATCTACAGCTTGACATTGTAGGATGGGATAGTTAACAGAGCAGTTGGAGAGACTCGTATCCTTTCCTTGTTCTTTACCCTTTATTTGAGTTTATGGATTTCTTAGTTATGCTTTACTTATAAAAGAACTCGATCACTGCACTCCATTTGCCTCCCTTTTCTTGGTGAATATAGTGGTCACAATTTTTCTGATTCTTTTGAGACGCTTAACGTAGACAGAAATGAACGTTGGCAGCAGCAGAAGTCATTGTATTTACATTTTGACTGTTCAGCTAGAGTCGACTACAGATAAGAGGTATTGCATTTCTTTGTATCTTTGATCAATGCTTAGAGTGATTTAGTCTTTTAAGATTTCAATATTGTTGACAGGGTGAAAACTGGAAAAGTAATTCTTGTGGACTTGGCGGGGTCTGAAAAGGTAGAGAAAACTGGAGCTGAAGGAAAAGTTCTTGAAGAATCTAAGACAATCAACAAATCCCTATCAGCTCTAGGAAATGTAATAAATGCCCTGACATGTGGTCCATCGACCAGATCAAGCCATATTCCTTTTCGTGATTCAAAACTTACTCGGATTCTACAAGATGCTCTTGTTAGTTACTCGGCACTGAATCTATCTTACAATAGAGTATCTCAGATTTTTATTGACTGCCTTCTGACTCTCATCATATAGGGAGGGAACTCCAGGACTGCTTTGCTGTGCTGTTGCTCACCGAGCGCTTCAAATGCATCGGAAACTCTGTCTACCATTCGCTTTGGTATGAGGTATGGTATTCCAAAATCTATATGTTTCACCATATGGAAATTGATGAAATCAGAAGAGGTGAATAGAAGAAAAACAAGTTTCTGAGCACTTAGATTAGAAAATCCTTGCTGTCTGAGAGTACAAAGACGCCATTTATTAGTTTAAATGACAACCACATTTGGAAACTATTTATGTAACAATCACTGTATAATCTGTTAATGGCATTACTGATTTACTGCATCCTTTTGAGGCCCTTACATTTTTTTTTGCAGGGCAAAGCATATAAAAGCATCACCTTTAGTCAGCCGCAGAGAAGATAAACATGCCAAAAAACATGGAGATATCACCCCAACTAAAGATGAGTCATGTGACCGAATTCTAAATAAGGTGAGAATTAAAAGTGACGTGATATAATTCTGAATAATATGAGAATTAAGCGGTGACATTTCATATGAACCATTTAAATTTTAGTTTCTAAGATAGTTTCCATTTGTAGCTGAGGGAGAGACTGGATGAGGAAGATGTGAAGTTACTTGAGGAGTTATTCATACTGGAAGGATTATTCTTTGACGTTACTTCAGTAGAAGATCTGGAATCAGCCTATCAAGATGTTACTTCATGGACAATTTCCTCATTACAACAGGCAGTAGAAGAGCTCATATACACTGTCGAGGAGGTAAGTAAAACTAGTTGAGAATTACGTAGGGGCAATTTCGGCGGACAATGGCTGGTCAGCAGTTTTTCCAGTGCTTTCTGGCCGCCTACACAACATATTCTAAAAGACAGAAATATTTGAGAAAGTACACAGGTCAAATTGGTATTAATGTGATTTATTTCGCACTTGGAAACCAAGCAAGTTTACCGTTTCTGTCTCTGAAAGCAGTTCACAACTGCACCTTGAGGGACTAAATCATATTTAGCATTCATCCTCGACATTGCTCCAAAAAATATGACTCCATCCTTATTTAAGCTTTTCAGATAACGAGACTGAGTTTTGCAGTTCTCTCTCACGTACACATGAAATTGTTATATATAGTAAGTGTTGAGTGATCTTACTTTGCAGCTTAAGAGAGAGAATAAGGATCTTAAGGCCAGACTGGCAGATGCAGAAAGGTTTGACGCCATGCGCAAGAAGACTGAAGATAATGCTGGAGTTCTGCTTAAGATTTCAGGAATTATCAGCTTCTTATTTTCATGGGCTGGGTCATTCAGCCCTCTGAAGATGCCGAGTTGAAACCATGTGGCTAATTCGGCGCTGGCTAGTGCAATA
>Ga0325405_1002461_pt1 | contig 19069 bp, 11 predicted proteins | sample PopdelMetagenome_21_FD_205663 | JGI IMG/M metagenome (GOLD analysis project Ga0325405, IMG submission 205663) | Populus deltoides microbial communities from Bellville, Georgia, United States - Xylem-Control-R2 | ecosystem: Host-associated > Plants > Phyllosphere > Stem > Wood/Secondary xylem...
ATATATATAAAACACTTTTGCATTACCCCCATCGTCACTGTCATATATTCTCTAGTCATGAGAATTGCAGGATTGAGGATTGGTTCTTGTTGCTGCAATTAAGCCGTTCGGCCTTCAAGTTGATATTTAAAGATTTTAATTACCAGCAGAACAACTTAATTCTCAATGTAATTACTTCAACATTGTAAATTAATTACCTCAACATTGTAAATGAATCCGGAAAAGAAACACGGATCCAGGCCTCTGATAACAATTCAGTACTGACTTAATCACCTAATTAAGCTTCTTGAGCTAATAATAATAATAATAATAGAAAGAAATTGTATTAATTGTTGGAACCGATTTCTAATTTTTGCAATCACCCTTCCTCGTAAGTGCTTTCTTGGGTGACCTAAAATTTTAAAATTTGAACAAAACCAACCCCTTCACTTCGATAACATTTTGTTAGTGGATAAAAAGAGAGTCTTGTATTTTTTGTTTTGAAAATACACAAATGCATTCTATTTTTTTTCAGAATTTTTTTTGCAACCAAATATTTTTCTATTTTTTTTATATTTGTCCTTTTCTATTCTATTCTATAATACTAATCAAAAACAACTTTGCAAGTTAGTCATTTTGCCTAGGATTTTTTTGAAAAATATCACAGTTTTGTAAATAATCAAAATTTTAAATATTAGTTTTATAATAACCGCTATTGGAACTTAGAAATCAAATTTACATCTCTTATATAAATTAATTAACATGTCAACGTAAAAATTTAGAAAGATTTCGATGAAATAATTCTAATTACACCATGAAAAACCACCAAAAAAGAAAAGAAAGACAAGCTCATGTGCAATGAGAGAGAAATAAGAGAAGAAAAATGAGAAAAAGAAATAATAGGTCACCGTGAACATATTAGAACTCCGTATTTTACATACCTGGTATTGTTAAAAGATCTCGATGAGATGATTTTAACCACATCATAAAAGACTATTCAAAAAGTTTATAATTGGTTAACGGTTTTGTTCTGGGTTAATTTTAGGTTAAGGTATTTAAGAGTTTTTTTTCTTTCTCTTATGAGTGGTGCATTATAGTTTTAACAGTCTTCTTATTTTAACTTAGAATCGGATATGTTTTGCATTTTAAAAAATGGATTTATGATTGTAATTAAAGAAAAAAAAGCATTTATGATTCAAATACTTAGTCTTAATTGTTTTTTACCTACTTCTAGTTTAGGATGTGATAAATTTGAAGGTTGCCAGAATCTACATGTGTTTTAAAAACTCTGAATTTGCGCACTTCTTGGGCCCTAGAAAGTTAGCATTAAGCAGCACATGGAGAACTTGTAAGAGGAATGAAGTTCATGTATGTAATATAGTTTGCATTGTGAGATATCTAACTGTTTTAAGATTTTCGCAGGTACATCAGAACAAAAGTATAAAGGGAGAGATAACAACAAACACAGGCAGAAGAATAGTAAGTGAAGACAACATCGGAAATTCTGCAAACTTCATCGATTTCCATCCCTGCAACTATTTTAGGCTTGCTAAACTTGCATTTCTTAAGTGTTTTGGCTTGGACTCCATGTCTGATAATTCCTTAAACTCGGAGCAGAAAAAAGAAAGATAATATATGTTATCGTGCTACTCTTTAACTGATCACTTTGAGTTCATCTATCTAGCTTTTCTGAAGTTGTTGGTACAGGAGACGAACCTCTCCAGAGAAAAAACTGTACAGGAAATTTGCTGCCGTTTGCTTAAGAGGAGGTCGATTTTGACGAGAACCACTGATCCCAGGGGATAGAAATCAGGTTGCAGCTTGTTTCAGGTGTATGCTGCTAAAATCATGCAAGGTGTGACCGTTATGGTTTTCAATCAGAGTAGAGGCTGAAAATTTTGATTGGAGCAAAGCTGGTTTCCCATGAATTTCCCATGTATTTTGACACAGATCATGGGATTGTGTGCTAAGCATAAATTGCTTTCTTTGACTCAAAAATAAACTCTGCGGCATATTTCTTTTAGAGTAAAATGATCAAGCTCTTTGGCATTTGCGTTCCCATCTCTCTCGTTCAAATTTAGAACGCTTTTTTGTGTTCACTACAGTGTACCTCTTGCTAGTTGCAACGAAGGCTAATAAGCAGATGCTAATTTTGCCGAGGCATTGAATTTAACATAGTTGCATGTAGCAAGATATGCATGCAGAAGCTTTTGATCTAAAGATTTGCATGATGATATCGAGCTGGTATTCAACGAGCAAATGCCCATGCCTGTTCGAAAGAAAAGACATTTCTGTGCTGGCATTTCTATTTTAGTACTTAACGTAGGCGAGGGCCGAAATCGCTGGCTGCGTTTATTTATTTATTTTGGCTCCGTCATAAAAGACCAATCTTTTGTATAGTTATACTAGTTTGATTGCTGGGTTATGCTGCAGATGGAGCTTTTTTTTTCCAACGCGTTAACGATTTGTTTACTATTATGAAAAGTTTAAATGAGTATTTAATAAAATAAATGGAGAATTATATATATTAATAATTAACAATAAATTTATTGTTATTAAGTCGGGTTTATTTCAATTTGAGCCTTTTTTTCCCATGTTTTTCCTGGAGGTTTGGAGAAAGCAGCCATCCATTGATATATCCTATAATGACAGGGACATTTTCATTCCTTGTTCACCCGTATTTTTTGTTCCATGGAAATTAAAGAATAAAGAGTCTTTATCATAGAAAGATCAACTCTTGGAATAAAAGTATTGGTCAATAACATTGATAAATTAGATGAAGGAGTGAAAAGACATAGTTAAGCCGTCCAATGCGACAATCTTTGTGGAGCAGCCAAAGAGATTTAAAATCCAAAACATGGAAGTCCACGCGACAATCTTTACTGAGAGGCCACCTGGTTTACAGTTGTCTGAACAGTGCAGAAACTTAAAGTTTCTTAATGTTTTTGTTAATATATCATGTACAGTTAAACTCATTGGCAATCAAGCAAATCAAGGCTTAAGGAGGTATGTTGCAGAAAAATTGTCTGTAATTGAACCCAAACCCAGATTTCTATTATACTAGCAGCTGCAGGTTCAGTATCTCTCATGTATTAAATACGACCGGCAGGAGTCTCTATAAGGGCACTCGAATAACAAGGTGTCAAGTTGGTGAATTAAAACCACCGTAACCACCACTCTGATCAGGCAGAGGCAGAGAAGAAAGGAAACGACAATCAAAGAACATGGAAACTTCAACAGAGAAGAAGAGGAAGAAAGCCTCCGTCAAGACAGCCCTTGCTATTTCTGCCAAAAAGTTATCTGGGTCTTCCTAAAGTGCTTGGGTTGTGACTGATCAGTAGCTACTTATCCTCCTCCTCCGGAAGCAGAAAGAGAATGGAAATTTTTTTAAGGCTTTCAGATTTAATTCCTTTTGTCTTTTTTATAAAATCTACTATACATCTCTATCAGAGTTCAGTTATTTTTATAACATCAGTATGATTTGATTCGCTACGTGGAAAGCCGTAAAAAAAATCTCCCATTGGGAAAAATAAAAATAAAAATGATACATGATTGATTGAATAAACACAAAGTCCAAAAGCCCATTGGCGTGATTAGCCCAATAGAATGATAAAATGATCACAGAATACAATTTCTTACATTCTAAAAAGATTTTTTAATGTAAAATTAAGAAAACATGTTTATTTAGCAGTGGATTTTTCTAGTTTATTATGATATTATTTTATACCTGTGCTCTATTGCTCCCACTCATATCAAAAAATGTAACAAGCCTAAATACTTGGGAGTTTATAATTATTTTTTTAGTATTTATTTTTTAAAATACACCTTTAGAGTTGTAGTTATACTACAATTAATATTAATAATTATGGGATGATTAGTTAAGTTAGTAACTGGTAAAATAGGTTATGACTACAACGTAATAAATAAGAAGCTCATTGAGAGCAAGAAAGGGCTTGCTTCAGAGTATACAAATTCCCCAAGAGTCCCCTCGCCATCATCAGAAGACAGCTTCATGCCAAAACCAAACTGATGTGGAGTGAATATAAAAGCTGGGGGAAAGAGAGAAGGAGAAGAGATTTTCATTGCCATTTACATCTCATATTTACAGAATAATGCCCTCAGATTTCCACTACAAAATTCTTCATCAACCCATTGAGAATTGTTTCTTTCCAATCCCCATCCACCTAACCTTGCAACCCATAATAGACTTCAAACTGCAGCATCTCTAATTAAACTACCACCTATTTTCATTTCTAATTTCTTTCTGCCTTGGACAAATCTAGGATTCAATAGCCCCTGCGGAAACCAACAATCAGTCCATGACTGGATTAAGATTCCATGAGTCTGGGCAACAATACGAGTATTGAGGGGAATAAGGCTTAAGCTCTGTTTTCACCAATCTTAATAACCTCCAAGACTGTTGCATTGCAAAAGAAACATCTTGGGCAATTTAAGAGATGCCTGGTTATGCAACCATAGCAGGACTTATGTGAACAAGGGACAAACTGGGCATCTGATTCACAAGTATAACAAATGCAGCAGGTGCTGTCATCGGCTTCTGTTTCTTCCCCATATTTCATCCTTTCAATTTCTTGCAACTCAATCCTGCTAATAAGAAGGTTCAAGAAACTCTCAAGCTGCCGAAGTTTCCCACTATAAGCATCCCCTCTCGAGGATCCAGCCTAGCACAATACAACAGAGTAAATTGCAAAGCTTAATAAATGAGATGGAAAAAAGATGATAAACAGTACACACACTGATTTCGAAAGGAAACCTCATTTCAATCTTTCTGTTAATGGTGGTTCGAGCACTTCCAGATCATATTAAGAGAACTATAACACCACTGAAAACCAAGCATGCCAGCACCCAGTAAATAATTTTTATGTACAAGAGAAAAAAACTATCAGGTACATTTAGAAATTTTCCATTCTTTGCTAATGAGTATATAGTTTATGTACGCTATATTGTGAATTAAGTAGGATTTTGTTTTTATCAAGATTGGTAGAGTTCTTGCCTTTGGGGGAAAAGAACATTACTTGACAGTTCTATTTATTAGGGTTTTTCTTCTTTTCCTATTTTGTTATAATGATGATTAGTCGAGTTTTTTTCCTCAAAAAATAACAATAACTAGTTCAGAGTTCTATCTTGTTAGACTTTTTCTTCTTTTCCTATTTCGGTTATGACTCGCAAGGCTTTAGTGTGCTGATATAGATACACATACTGCGTATTGTGGAAGGCCATTTGATAAATAGTTTTTTTTATTTTTGGAATTTCTCTGTTCCTGTGGATTTCAGAAATCCTAGATTTTGATGGATTCAAGAAGCATCTTTCTAGATTTCAAAGGTTTAGCTTAGTTGGTTCTAGGTGTTCAATACTTTTTCCTTATACCCTTCTTTTTCTACATCAGTCATCTCTAGGCAACATCATACACCTATTTCATTTCTTCCTCTTGTAGCCCCTTTTTTTTAGAATTCTTGTAGCCCATTAAAATTACATGAATTGCAGAACCTTGTTCCTCCATGGAATCGCATACAAGTAGATGCAAAAAAAAATTCAGCCACAAGTACAACCCCCACCCCCTCCCTCTATTGCCAACCATAAGCATGAACCTTCTAATCATGATGTTCATAAGCACAGTGGAATAATGAATGAGGTTGTTGTCCACGGGATAGAGAAGTTTAAACAAGCATAAGAAGAGAGATGGGGCTTAAAGTAGACAAAACTTACCCAGTTGTACTCCAAGAGATACTGGAATCCGCAATGCACAGTATCAGGGCAGTCCATGCTTGCAAAAACACCCACAACATCATTCCGCTCTCCACATTCCATCTCCACACTTGCATCCAACAAATTCAAGAGGATCCCTACAAGAGGTACTAATATCATGCCTCGATTTACTTTCTCCAGAGACTGACCATGTCGTCTGAGAGACCTGCAAAGACAGTGGCATAACTATATGAACGACTGTTGAGGAAGCATAGAGGTTGCAATATGAACTTCGAAACAATTCAGTCCTTTCTTTAATTAAGCATGTATTTTATGCACCAGTGAAGCCTTTATTCTTAATATTAGAAATGCCAAAAGCATCGCCAACAAACAACCTAAAAATGCCCAAAGACACGATAAGGGTGATACATCCACCATCTACAAGTACTTACGAAACATACATAATAACAAAAATCTGAAAATATCAAGCGCAATATTGGATGGTTGTCATAACATAAGCAAACCAACCAAGGATATCCTAAATGTCTACTTGCTATCATCATCGATTCCCTTATATGCTTCTTCAAGGAAAGCAAGACAAATTGAAGCTCAAATGGCAGAGTGCATTTACACCATGTATTGAAAAACTTATTACATTTAGAAAGGGGAAATGACAAAAGGAGGGAAAAGAATGAGAAACATGATTGCGATTCACCAGCATGGAAACTCACAAATCAAAAAACTCAGCATCCACAGCTGAAGTAATGTGGTTGAGAATAAAGACTATCAATTCAGTTAGCCTCCGAAGGTTCGTATCAGCTCCAGATAGGAATGCTTGAGGGATCTCACGAGTACAGAACTCTAAAACCTTTGCAAGGTTGCATGAGAGATCAAATATGACGCAGCATTTTCTTTGCTGAAACTCCAAAACCTAAAAAGATGTTTAAAATTGTAAGAAAATATTTGAAGCAAACTGCAAATAGAAAATAACAGAAAACTCCATACAGCTAAGCTATTACTGACTTAAAAGATAAACCAACACAACTGGCATTACTACATGATAGTAATACGACGACCCAAACAAGTGATCCACTTAAGTCAGTAAAGCAAATGTTATAGAAATGTAAAGTAAACCAAGAAAAATAACTCCCCAGGATATAGATACACAAGCATGTGCGAACACACACCCATGTGTGTGAATGGTAGGGGGGACTATTTACACTGTGTAAAGTATAAACTCTAATCTTTTGAAAGCCATTGAACAGCTGTCATAAAATTATTGGTATCAGTAAATTATACCTGGTATTTTTCTTGCATTTCCCGAATGGAAACAGAGAACTCAGTCATTGTCCAGCTGAGTGTATTAAATAGTCGATTCAGAAAAGCTGAGAACAACTCTTCATCATCGATGCAAGCTTCACGCAACAAGTTCTACATGGATTAAGTCAAAAAGGAGAATAAATCCATGCCCACAAATTGTTCAGTGAGAAAAAAAAGAAAAAAAAATCAAAAGCAAAGATTGATCATTTTTACTTGGAAAACAATTGACGACGACGACGACGATTCCCCATACTTTGAAGAACCAAAACGAGAACCCTTGCACAACCGCAACAGAATGTTGGTCACTGGGATCCAAGATCTGTTGTCAAATGCTGACAATAGAGCTTTTGGCATTCTTTGCGTGGCTGCTTCATTGCTCTCAAAAGCTGCCAAATACTCCTTATACTGTACCAGAACTGAAATAGATTGGAGGAGAAGATCCCTAAGATCGGCACTCAATATCCTCGGATCATTGAAGTGGGAAACGACAAAAGTTACCTGATGAACAGGAGAAATCAATCAATTCTCTGAAGTCCATTGACTTCATGCAGTGAATATATTCAACTTTCAGATTGAAGCATACTTTAAATTGAGAGGAAATCACCAGATTGCATGAAGTGATACATGTCACAAATATTGAAGTACAGAAAAGAAAAGAAAAGGTCTGTTGGTGTCAATTGGTGCAGTGCAAATTACAGCACAGAAGTAGTCAAAATGTCAAATATAAGAACCCAGCTGGTCCCTGGAAATGAATCAACTGTCAGCAATTAATTGCCTCTTGTTTGGAAAATTGGATGGTAAGATTTTGTGATATTTGTAAAAAAAAATGTGCAAAATAATTCATTCTGCTTCTCTCAATCATATGTGGCACAAATTAAATTGGATTGGAACACCACATTGTGGATCATCAAAATCTTAATCCATCCATAAAGTTGAACCATTTATCATCAACGCTGAGGAGTCAAGTAGTATCATGGTTCTACATTTTCTAACTGAAAACAATACTATTCTTAAATACACATGCAACAGATCTTAACTTTGGTCAACAATCAAGTGTCACAATTACCAAATCTCGGGAAATATAATCAAAAGCATACACTTGCAACTATCAACTGAAACTTCAAACTAGCAATAAATCCAACAGACTTCAAAAAGACACAGATTCACAGTAAATCAGAAAAGATGCATTAAAATTAACCATGCAGGAAGCTCATTTACTTTTATAGCTTGTAACACAGCAAAAGGGAGATTAGCACAAAGCAGATGGGAGGTAAGTTTTTTGGCTTATATTAATATAAAACACATACTACAGTATTAGGATCTCTAGTCTTTTTTTATCCAGGACCTCTTGATAACACCAAGAAAAATTACAGACTTATGTTGACTGCTAGAAAAAGAAAGTTTGAGAGATGGAAAATTCATAGTAAATTCAGTTGTATTAGTTGAAAATGTGCCAACCAGCAAAAAATAATAACCAAAGGATTGGGGAGGAAGAAGAATTGTTGTAATACCCAGAATAGTGATTTTAGCATGTGGTTGTAGGCATGAGAATTCTGGAATGTAGAGACTCATTCAATTGTGCTTCAGAGTGAGAGAAACAATCAAAAATTCGATGGGTTTAACTTTCTGTGAATCAATTGAAGTTGGTCTTTTCAAGATCATTGTTCCACGAAGTAACAACCCTACCAAGATCTTACTAATCATCCAAATTTTCAAAAATGTGTTTAAGACAATAATTCCCTTCCTGTTAGTATGTTTCTAAGATGCCAAACATGTGTTGCAATGGTGGCAGCTGTAGCTCCCCCTGTTCCATACCTCGTCAATCAAGGGCTGCCAAGAAACTTATCGACCACATGGCAGGACACATTTTTCTTGCTTTGATACAAAAGTGGGGTCACACTTGGCAATACCCCACCTCTCATGTAACAAATTGATGGCGCTATCAAAGAAATAATTGTGCTAGAGCTGTAATAATTCATGCATCTTAAGGGCCACGATCAACTTCAACGATTACACTTTGAAATTATCATTAAGACACACTTTCCTGATCTACAGATCTACAGACAAAATGGGAAAACAAGTTGCCAAGATTTATTGACAACTTTAAACCCGCCAAAAACCAAACAGCAGATGACTCAAAAATCAACAAAATAAACTTATGCTCAAGAAGACAAAATAATGTGTAGTGTGTGAGACTTACAAATGAGGCAAGTCCTTGCTTGATAAATATTGCAGGGGGTACAAATGGGGGATCACTCTTGCGCAGCACATGGAAGCAATCAACCTGTAATGGCAATAGAACAGCAGCATGTAGCAGCTAGGTATACAAGTTAACATTGTGAACCACAGCAATGACACATTATACAAGCAAAGCACTTAATTTAAAAATACAGGTAAATGATATTTAGATCACATTTGAAACAAAAGGAAACTGGCACCTCAAGGCAAGCACTTAACCAACCAAAAATCTTCACAAATAGGAATTTTGCTAGAATGGGATGTTAATAACACATGATTAGCATTGATATTTTAAAGATGATAAGGGGAAAAAATGAAAGCTTTCATGATAGATTTAAATCTAAAGTTGCAGCTCTATCAAGCAATACCATGAGGTCCTGATGAACTCCCAAAACAAGACCCTAGAAAGCACATTAATATATTGCATGAAGTAGCTCAACTTCTACAAGTGATGTGATAATATATTTTAAGTGAACAATGGGTGTAAGCATGACTGTAATAATCCCAAAGAGATGCAGAGTGTTCTGAAGAGATACTGACCTTGACATACAACAAAACCCTAAAGACAAAGGTATATTTTGTTAAAAACTGTGATAAACACTATTTCAGACAGACAACAGTTGATAAATACACCCAGTATCATCTTGCAGAGATTAAAGGAAAATATTCATTTACCAGGGTTTCAAGATAAAATTCAGGAATATAAATAAATAAGGAATCCACTCTGCTAAGAACCAGAAGTAGTTGGACTATCCATATGCATGTTGCATACATCGCTCGTTGCTTCCACCGCGAGAAAAGAGAGATGCGATACCTGTTCACATGACAAAAAGGCCAGCAAAAAATCAGAAGATGCACTGAGCTAGCATAAAGTATGTAATACATGTAGCTGATGTCATAACCCCATAAACTTCATCTATATTTAACCAGAAAATACAGCTAGTAAGTTGTTCAGTATCAATAACCAGCACCAATCAAAGAGTGGCAAAACTAAGGGTATGAGGTGAAAAATTTGGAGATGAAATATCAAGGGTGTAAAAATAAAGGGTGAAGTGTTAAAGGTGTAAAAAAAACTTCCAAGAGGTGAAGTGTTAAGGGTGTTGAAAAATTATAGTGCTATTAGTGGGCCCACAATAGATCAAATGAAATTTGGTTTAGGGTTTAGGTAATTATAACAATATTCAATATTTATATTTGTGGGTCCAAGATAAGTGGTGGAAGAAAAAAGTAGAGAAATGGATGTTCAATTTCAACAAAAAAAAATAAAGAGGAGGAAATGCAGTCCAGTATCCTTTACCCCTCAACACACGAGGTTAACATTTCACCCCATTTTTATATGGTTGAGACCAATATAAATACATAAACTACTATAGAAGAAACATATCCAGCAGTTAGAACTACAAGATAGTAATTCTTTTTTATTTTAAAGATTTGGGAAAATTGACTTCCCACTTTCCCAATTTCTACCAGAAAATCGAAGAAATTTCTTCTTATCACAAAAGAATCTGGTATATTTCCAGAGGCTTTGAAGTAGGAAACCAAATTTGGGCAACTAGGCAATGATCAAAATTTGCAGGTGCTTAGAGTTCAGATTACCTGGAGATTAAGGACACAGCAAGGAAGAACTACAAACATAGAAATATCATAAAAAGAATTTAAACAGTTCTAGGCTTTGCAGAGTGCATAGTGACAAATGGAATATCGATTTCTCATTCTAATCATGGAAAATGGAAGGGAAAACAGCTTCAAATATTCATTCAATGTTTCATATGGTTGAGACCTAGATAAATAATTTTCCAAAAACTAAGATAAATGTAGTTCAGGGACATCATACCATGTACAATGTCTGACACAATCAATTATGTCTTCACGATAATCATTTCGAGCTTCTTTCAGCTGTCTTAATTTCTCACTACAAACACGTTCTTTTATTTGTTTATCGGTTTCTTCCAGGAGTGATATTGATTGTGCCTGATGAGACATGTAGTGTGATGCCTGCAATCAAAGATTGAAATGTTAAGACCTTCACAAAACAAAATGCAGCAAGAAAGCATGTCATCGGTGAGCTCAAAACGATGTTCATCCATTAAACAAAACATCACAAGAGAACAGAAAAACAATACGGTAGTGGTGTAATCCCAGAAAAAATGAAATGTGAACAAGTTTTCCAAGAAAGGTTGTTCCCTTTGGACAACAGTCAACAGTTAGAGCCCGTTTGTTTTGGGGTTTAAAAAGCATTTTTGAAAAAATTTGAAAGTTACAAGAAAATAACATAATGCAAAATTGTTTTAAATACAGCATGTAACTTTCTCACTTTTTATCAAATTCTCCTTCGGGTATCTTGAACAATGATTGAAAGAACAAGTGTTTAATATCATATGACAAAGTATATAGCTTCAACAGGCATCTTAGCTTACATTGGTGTAAATAATAAAAAGATACCATATGTTGTGATCAAACTGACAAATTGACATTCGAGCGTAAAACCATTTGGTAATGGTTACCTACCTCGGACCCTTAGGAGAAAATAGACACAAACACATAGAGATTAACAGGCACTTGCCTAGGCAAATTCAATTTCCAACCAAGGAAACTACTCATAAATTATTCCTTGTTGCATAATTTTTTTATCACCAATCATTTCTTATTTCAACAGAAAGGCACATTAAAGTGTGCCATGGTGATTTAACCTCAACTTCATCATTTCTATACTTTATCCCAAGTTACTGTCTTTTTGGAGGAACCAAGAACTACTATTGGAATTCAGAGGTTTTGAATGATCATTTGTCTTTGGTTTTACTCTACAGATTCCACAAGGGATCCTTCAAAACTTAAAAAGGTTTCTCCAGCTCCACTACAAATTTCATCAATTTTTCAGGCTTCAAGAAATGCATTCATTTATCGTAGTTGATCTAGCTGCCAGTAGTTAATATCTTAACTCAATAATCATGTTCATCCAGGATAGGGAAAAAACACTGTTAACTTCACTTCCTAATACCTTTCCATGTTTGCTGCAAACTTCATTTTCTATTGTAATTCTAAGGGAAAAGGGAGTAAATGCATTTCAGGCAGCACAAAGCCCTTCACCAATAAGATCAAAACGGATACCAAGTACACCTGATTGCAGTAAAGTGAAATTAATAAAAAGAAAAAAGCAAATTTCATCCAGAAAATTCTCTTACCTGCTTAAAGTTTGGTGCGACACCTATGTGATACAACAATAGCAATGTATCTAGCAGTTCTTCTTCTCTCAGTGTTGCTGAAGACACATCACTCTCCCTTTGTACAATCCTAATATCCCGCATTGGACGGTAACCAAAATCAGGTTCAGATTGATCACTCGTACTAGGTTTGTCGGCTATCTCATCATTCAAACTTCCTTCGCTGCATTCTGCAGCAACATGAGCAGACCTGTCTGGAATAGGACTACAATGGACACGAGAACCTTTAGCGTTGTATCTAATTTGATGCTTTGAGATTTTTGACAATTCAATGTCATAACTTGAACAGCAACATGGTTTCTGTGCGGTTTTATGTGTTACTCTGGTTTCTTCATCATCCATACAACCTTCCTCCCACCGGATTACTTCTGCTTCTTGATCATATACAGGATGAGATTTTGAAAGATGACTAAATGATCCCCCAAGTCTAGAAATGTCAGTTCGATGAGGATCATTTTTGAGAAATAAATCTACAGGGAAACTTTGTTCACCACCTCTGTGGAGAAATCCAACATCATGACCACAGGGTTCACACCTCTTCAACCAGCCACAAATGTCTCTCATGGCAAAGCCTTCAGATAAAAAATGAAGTATAACTGTGTACAAAGAAACAAGAACAGAATTGCTTGAAACTCCAGGAGGTGGCACACTGCGATCTGCTCCTCTATTCTTCAATAGAATATTTTGTAAAAATGTCCTAAACACTGAGCCAGGTAATTGAGCAGGTGCTGTAGGTGGTACAAATTGCATGACCAAGAGACATAGGTCCCTATGCTTCTCCTCTATCTACAAAACATCAGTATTTTTAGGGTAAGAATTAATATTAAATTGCATAAAGCTAGCTAAATAAATTCATATAATGCTGCAAAACAGAGAGAATTACAGAATCACAAAATGTATTTTATCAACAAATATTAGTGTACCACAATGTCAGTCTTCTCACTCATGAACAGCCAATCTACACTCACCCATGATCTCCCCACAGTCATCCATGATCTCATCATATAAGTACATGTGCATGCTCCATAAATATAAGATATGTTAATATTCAAGTAAACAGTCGACTTGATCCAGCCAATCATCTTTTACTCATTGTGCATGAATTAAATAAAAAAGCAAATGGGAGGTCAAACTCATGATATTCAATTCAACTGAAAGAATTCTTCTCTTTCTTTCTTTCTTTTTGTTTTTTGGAGCTTTTATTTGAATAATCTTTTTCTTGATTAACTGTGAATGATCAAATCTTCACAAATTGCTTTTTGTAAGTGAAATTAATGAGGACAAATTGAGCATACAGGGAGAGAAGTTATCGAATAGAGAGGTAACAACAACAAAGGAAGTCTGCGTGGCCACTTGAATTTGATAGTATTTCAGTATCTATGCATCATTCTGGTTACAAGTAATTCCATATGGAAAAATGATTTTGAGGGCTTTTCATTTATTTTTTCACCTCATCATACTAATACCTATGGATCTACAACAGTATAGGACTCAGATTCTACAAATTTAATGTGAATTATCAGGGATCCACGATAGGATATACCTTATTGATAGCTTCAGATAAAGCTGTAGTTGTCAGCATCATGCTTCTTCCATCATTATACATATCCTCACCTGAACTAGGCCACCAAACAGAAGGCACCATGCATTGAAGGTCCTGCTTGTTTGGAATCTTTTGCGTTAGAAAACCTTCAAACAATAATTCAAAATCAGCCAACTTCCACCAAAGAACCATCAATTCTTTCCGTCGTAAGATATGGCATACCATTGCAAGATAAGAATAAGATCCGGAGTATGGGCATTCAGTTAAAACCAAAGATGCTGTTTTGCAGCAACTTGAAAGGGCATTGATAATATGCTCAAACATCAAGCATGATTCTTGAAACTCTAGAAATACATCAATAAACCTATCCAAAACTGAATAGTCATGTGGTGCTTGCACTCTGAAGACCTCCATCATGAATGAAAGAAGTGGACCCCATGCCACATACTCAGTGCTCCCGGAATATCCCTCAAGTACAGAGAAGAATTCCTCGCATATCCCATGACAAACAGGATAAAATACTTCTTCGAGTGACACAAACCTCTTCAATCTCCTCAGTTTACCAACTAAAGAACTCTCAGCCCGCTCCACGCCTAGCGTATCTGACAGCCTTGATAAGCACTGAAGCAACTGCACAGCCAAAAGATTTGCAGGAGGAGGCGCTTTAAGGGGAAGAAACCCCTGAATGGGGTACTTGAAGGGACGCGCCCCAAAATTTAATTCGCAGCGTTCACCTTGAGAAAGAGAGATTGCTGGGTAATACCCGGATCCAGGTCCCATCTTGCGGATACCACGAAAGGCTACTCCAAGGGATACGCCATTTCTATAGAACAATATCTCATCATGATCCAGATCAATGCAACATCCAATGACATCACCAACAACCCATGGCTGACCGTATGGCTCAGCATCCTTATTCCACTTGCTAACCCTTTTCCCGTCAAATGCATATGAATCATCTGCATCACCTACACCCTTGTGATCAGTAAAAGGACAAGAACGAGTTGCCCATCCAAGCTGCTGTACACCAGAAGTTTCCAATAGAACTTCATACATCCATTTCCCTTTCCAAACATAAGCATTGGACCTAGCACTACTGAACATTGCTAAGCTTTCTACAAGCAAAGGGGGTTTAATGATTCTAATATCACCACAGATGCTCAATTCTTCAAGCCCAACCAGCTGAGATTCACAGCCATCCTTACTAATATGAACCCCATCTCTGTTATCAACCAAATCACCAGATTTGACACAAAATTTTGAAAACTCATTCTTTATAATAGAGCTAACTAATTTAGCATCAACTGGACCGGTCAATTGACCAAGTGATCTGTTTGGGAGACCAAAGATATATTCAAGAGCTCGCTCCACAGGCTGATTACCAAAATCATCACAAGATGAAACAAGTCGGGTTTTCGGCAAATTCTCCTTTCTATCTTCACCATTCAATAATACAGCCAAGCCAGAAGAAATCCCTCCAACCCGTTTTCCCTCTTCTGCCATTTGTAATCAAAAGAAAAGGACACTATCCAAATGATTTAGCAGGATACCAACTAAACACTTTTCAAATGCAAGATCACTCCTCCAAAGTCAAACTTCGATTTCCCCTCTTGAAACACCGATCCATTCACAACAAACCCTAGCAATCTCCCATCCCTGTAACTTCAAAAAATTTGCAAAACTTAAATTTCCGATTCAATAACAACAAACAAAACCATTGAATTCAAAAAAAAATGCAGCAAACAATAACAACTAATTAAAACATCATTTTCCCTCCTTTTTTAAACTTATCATTCACTAATCAAATAACTAACTTGAATTCACTCATCACTAACAAGTCAGCACACAGAAACACTTCAAATTTCACATTGTTGTGCCTCAAATATCTCAAGAACCAAGCAAGACCGAGAATTTTTCCTTAACCGTGATGAATTCCTCGTGCAACAACAAAAATTCACAAGTATCTGTAAATTTCAAGAAATTGAAAGTACTTACAAGGGAGTGGGTACGTGATTGATGATGGAGATGACGACGACGAAGATACTATGCAGCTGTAACTCGACATAGCAAAGGCGGCGAGCTGAAGTTAGGGTTTTTTAATGCCATTTCTAAAAAAAAAAAAAAAACGGAGAGAGGAACGAAGAGGAGAGTTTTGATTTAGTTTGCTGTAGAGAGAGAAAGTATTTTTTATTATTATTATTGGTTGTAGTATTAGCAAGTAGGGAAAAAAATAATTCTGGAGAGTCAGGATGGAGAGGAGATTTTCATTTCCAAATTTTCTTTTTTTTCTAGTTTTTCTTTTTTCTTTTTTCTTTTTTGCCAGATTTTGAGGAAAGCACAAAAGAGGGAGTGATCAGGGAACGCAAGGGATGGGTGAATGATCCGGGACCAGGTGCAGCGCACAACAAATCTAGAGGAGTATAATACTCTTTAGTCCCTGATAATTGAGCTCGGTTGTATCTTACTCCTCTTTTTTAGGATCCTATAATTTAGGGCCCATTCAGTATTATTGCTGTTTTAATGTTTTTGTTTTTAAAATTTTAAAATCACTTTTCAAGTAAATAAAATAAGAAATAATGTTATAATAGATTTATCAAAAGCATATGATTCAAGTATGATTAGTGAAAATTTTGTAAATAGTTCGAGAAAAATCACATTAATACCAAACAGTCAGCTAATCTTTTAATTCTTGTTGATGATATTTTTATTTAAATATTTAGTTATTTTTTATAAATAATAAATACCAAACAGAGAAAATGCAACATATTTTATGATATGTTTTGTGTATAACATTTATTTTAAGGAAAAAAAAACAAAATGTTATAGTAAATAAGACAGCCACTAACAAGAGTGAAGGGACAGAATGATAGATTTTTCACAAGTTAATGGACCAGGTTGCAAAAACCAAGGGACTCGAGAATAGTCTACTCAATCCGGAATGGAGGGCGAATTTTGTTACTGACACTTGTCAATACTCTATACGCGATGACGTGGCGTTGGTGGGTAGGAAAAACCAAGGGACTCGAGAATAGTCTGCTCAATGGGTGAATTTTGTTAGTGACACGTGTCAGTACTATATAGGCGATGACGTGGCGTTGGTGCGCCTCTTGTTGGAACCCAGAGTTCATAAGCGAACCGCCAATTTGAAATGCGCCGTTGTTGGTTGATAGATGACTTTTCCATTTTGTACAGTGGGTTTCTATGACCTCGTCAGTGATGGGGACTTTCTAGCGTGTGTTGTTCATACCATAATTACGGTGTAGCAGGTATGAGGTTTTTATTATCTTAATTTCACGGATAAGAATATTCTAGGTTCAGTTTTTTGGTTTATATTAATATTTCTATTTAATTTATAAGAATTAAATTCAATGTTGACTATTTTAAAATCCAAATTTTGAATTATGATAAGATTAGCGATTTTGTGGAGTTATTATCTTCTTCTACCAATGAAATGGACACTGAAGAAAAGCTATGGCTAGGACCGTGCTACGAGAGGTGCGTGCTATGCTATGAATTAATATGCCAGCTGCCGCGCCATTAGTACACAGCAATTGATTTCATTGGTCACCATCATGCTACTTTCAACCAAGGCTGTTTGTAATGAATTTGTTGACTAGAGTTATTTAATGAATTGTTGTGCTACTGTGATCGGTATTGTATTTGAAATTGTATTTATGTTGGTTTTAAAAATAAATTTTATTTGAAAAAATATTAAATTAATATATTTTTATAATTTTCAACAGAAAAAATATCTAAAAAAAGACAATAAAAAATCCAGTCTTGGAATGTGAATCTTTATATGTCACTGTCATTCATGTCCAACAAAAACTTGCTTAAAAAATGAGGGTGAAAATGATTTACCCACGCCTACATGTCGTTTTCATGTGACTCCACGAGCTATTGTCTAAGCAAACATCCACACGAACTTTCCTCGCGTGCTGATATTATCATCGAGAAGTATTTCAAATGGTAACGCTACAGTTACAACGGGATGCTCCTTTCCAGCTTTTTCAAGATTCTCTTTATTATATTCCCTCTAAAGGTCTTCACGTGCCAGACTTTATGTATAAGTTAAATTTCTCTCTAATCGAATCCTGTTGAATATTAAAATTATATTTGGGATTGTATTTCTAATTGATTTTAAAGTATTTTTTATTTAAAAATATATTAAAATAATATTTTTTATTTTAAAAAAATTATTTTTAATATCAACACATTAAAGTAATTTGAAAATATTAAAAAAATAAAATAATTTTAAATTTTTTAAAAAGTATTTTTAAAAAACAAAAACCAAGAAATAAATAAATTTTGTACTTTAGTTTTTATATTCATGATAAATTTTTTATTTTTTTTTAGCTCGGCTTGCACCCTTTCTGAATCATCTAAAGTGCCGGCGCTAGATGTGGGTGCCCATCTGGGTCTTGTCGCCTGCCTCTCGGCCACATGCACAAAAGCGAGTCAAATTTGAACTGTATGTAATCACGGGATAATTCACAAATCCAGCAAGAAGCCTTGTTAGTTTCGTACTCGCTTTAAAATTGTGGCACGTAATCTCATGAGAGCTGTGTTGAAAAAGGTTTCCACGAGACACACGTGGGAATTAGGCTCATAATTGGTCATGAATCTATGATTATGGCACGTGGCGCTCGAAAGGACAAGGGGTGCTCGGGACAGCAAAGTTGAAAATAAGCTACACTTATTTTGGACGCGGGTAGATCTAATTGTTAGGCGCGTGGCGAGGCAAAAATCTATAAGGTGAGGTCATAGGTGCGTAATCCCGCCCGGGTGTTGTGACGGTCAAGAGTATTTAAAATTTGGTCTTGGTTCTAGTTCGAGTTTTATCCGGTTAATTGGAAGTTCGAGTTTTATCCATAAAATGGCCTTTTAATATGGTAAGAAGGTCTTTTCCATGAGATTTATTTGATACTATGCAATTAATTGATGTTATAATGATACATTAACTTTTTTATGGTTAAATTACATAAATATCCTTATTTACACAAAAATAAAAGATAAGAGGGCCTTTTGCGTCATTTCTTGTTTTTTAAAAAGATACATTTAC
>Ga0325405_1002462_pt1 | contig 19068 bp, 8 predicted proteins | sample PopdelMetagenome_21_FD_205663 | JGI IMG/M metagenome (GOLD analysis project Ga0325405, IMG submission 205663) | Populus deltoides microbial communities from Bellville, Georgia, United States - Xylem-Control-R2 | ecosystem: Host-associated > Plants > Phyllosphere > Stem > Wood/Secondary xylem...
AAAAAAAAAATCTTGCAACTTTTGGAGGTCCGCCATCATCCTTCTTGGGCTTGGCCCATATTCTCATTGCCCAAGCACCTAACGAAAATTAAAAAGAACGACACCGGTCCATAAAAGCAACACTCCTATAAGATGCCACAACTATCAAAGAAATGAACGGCCAAGATTACGGTTCTCCAGTATTTTATACTAGGGTTTTATTTTCTCCACTCACCCAGGCCCTCTCTATATTTATCGTCTTTGTAATCTAAAAACCCTAGTCACCAGCCAGGCACCGCTGCTACTCTGATCCAATGGGTATTTTTATCTCTCTCTAAACTAACATCCCTTCTCTTTACTCATTCATATTTCAAACCTCTCTTTTGTTTCTTATATTTTGTTATGCTAACTTTACTTTTATAGGCATTACCATAAAACAGATTTTAGAAATTTCTTTCTTGTTTGTCACTTTATAATGTTTTTCTCTATGTAGTTGTGTTACCATTATTGCATTTTTCTACTTGGTTTCAACAAGGATTTTACATACAGTTCTTGCAAATTCATTTTCACATAAAATAAAGAGCTTAAGTTTTTGTTCTATTGAAAAAGTTTCAATCTAGTGATTTTTAAAGCTTGCTGTCAATAGTTTTAAGGATTTTTATTTTGTGGGTTTGATAAAAATAGGGGCTTACAAGTACGTGTCTGAGCTATGGAGGAAGAAGCAATCAGATGTGATGAGGTTCTTGCAAAGGGTTAGGTGCTGGGAGTACCGCCAGCATCCTTCTATTGTTCGTGTCACGCACCCCACTCGCCCTGACAAGGCTCGCCGCTTGGGCTATAAGGCCAAGCAGGTAACACTTTGATTACCATGCTTAGTATGGGTCATGTGTTTCTGAGATCTCAGTTAGATCATTGACTACTATTTCAATTTTTTGGCTCTTTTATGGGTTTTGAGCTTCAGTTACATTTGAACTCTATGAGTGTTCTTTTTGGTTAGATTTTGTTAACTGATTGAGTTTAAAGCCCTTTAATTTTTTTGTTTGTGGAGTACTTTTTGAATCCTTCCATCTGAATTGTGTAGTGTAATAAAGTATTTTTATGTTTGGTAGTTTTACGTTTTGTTTTGTGTTTGAAGTTACTGGCTTTTGTGTTTTATGATGGATATGGAACTAAGTTTAGAGGTATGTTTGTTTTGGATGATGACGTGTGTAGTTGTGTGCCACTATGTTTAGATACGTAAGCAGCTGGTGCTCATGTTATTGTTGTCATTGCTTAACAATGCGGTTTCTCATTTGCATTGTGCTATTATTGCTGGTTAGGTTGCGTCTTGATGTGCATTCATTTTTTCAAATGAGGGTGTTTAGTTACAATGAAGGAATGCTTCCTGAAACCAGCAATATCAAAATAATCGATCATCTGACCAAATGGGCCCTCGCTTTGTCAGGCTCTTTTTTGTCCCGATCTGATAATGTTCTTTTCTTTTCTTTTCTGGATTTGTTGTTTTTCATGTCTTGAATATGATTTCCTAGGTAGATGGGAAGAAATTGTTTAGAACTTAAATTATCCAGCTGTATTTTTTCGGAACTTGTTTTGTTCAAATTTTCAGCTTTTCTTAAAGAACACTAAATATTTGTGATTTGATAGTTAGGTGATGTTTATAACGTAGATGTTTATAAAAATGGAGACCAGTAATGCTGTTGTTAAATCAACTGGTTAATGTTGCCATTCTTACTCTTGTTCCTTCACCTCATCTTAACTTCTTGTTTTTAAAGTGTGCTTGGCTGCACAAACATTTGTCAATTGTTTTGTATGTCTGCCTGGTTACTGAAAATAGGTTTTTTCAGGGCTACGTGGTTTATCGTATCCGTGTCAGGCGGGGTGGTAGGAAGAGGCCCGTTCCCAAGGGTATTGTATATGGTAAGCCAACAAACCAGGGTGTTACTCAACTGAAGTTTCAACGAAGCAAGAGGTCTGTGGCAGAGGAGCGTGCTGGCCGGAAATTGGGGGGCCTCAGGGTTCTTAATTCATACTGGATTAACGAGGTTAGGCAGCCAAGTTTGAATGTGCATCTGTCTCATTTCACTTATCACTATTGCTGCATGTCTTAGCCTGGTTACCCAAGAATCCTGCTTCAGCACTCTTATCCATTTACTTGCATTAGTAATGCATTTTCTTCAACACAGGATTCTACTTACAAGTACTTTGAGGTAATCTTGGTTGATGTTGCCCACAATGCCATCCGCAATGACCCAAGAATCAACTGGCTCTGCAATCCTGTACACAAGCACAGGGAGCTTCGTGGCCTTACCTCCGCTGGGAAGAAATACAGGGGTCTACGTGGCAGGGGACACCTGCACCACAAAGCTCGACCTTCACGCAGGGCAAACTGGAAGAGAAACAACACACTCTCCCTTCGTCGTTACCGTTGAGTTCAGTGATGTGCGTGGTTTTATTTTGTCATGTTGGATATTTTTGGAGGACATTTTTGTCATTGAGTTCAAAATTTTGGAAAACTTTGGAACTTGTTTTTCTATTTAGAGCGTTGCATCACAAGTTGCAAATGTCTAACTGGCTTGGAAACTTTGTTTTATACTTTGTATGCTTCTGCTCGACCCTTTTTTTAATTAATTTTTTTTTTAACCGTAAGCGTAGCTATGTCTTCTTATTTTGCGTTATCTTCCACCCAAGATACTCCACATTTTCTAGACAGTCAAGAGTGTTGATGATTTCCCCGGTTTAAAATTCTCTTTTTGTTTCGATTTTGGTCCATCACAAGAATTTTTGAAGGTTTGTTAACCTTTTCTCACGTATCTTAAAATCTTTACATCTATAAATCTTGGATATGTTGCTTAACAATCAATTTGAATTATGTATACAGCCAAATTTCCCTTCTTCCCTGCCTGTTGGCAAAATGACGATGAAAATTATTGGTACATGGAAACTTGGGATCTCTATGTTAACATGATGGTATTGTACATTTGCACTCAAGAAGGTGATTTCAGAACTTTCATTTTTAGTCTCGAAACTTTTGCTATAACAAGAACTCAGTTAGGACATCCTGGAACTGGAGGGTTGATACATCTTGCGACAAGCTTTAAAGTGTTCCATTTATGTACTGCTCTTTGAGATTCTGTAATGCTTGCCGGATAGAATCCTCATCTTGGTTGGAGTGCTTTAAGCATATCAATCGCTGAGCTACACGATACACCATCTGCAGTTGATGGTACTGCCTGCAGTTTACTTCCATTTGCTTATTTTGCTGGACATGAAAGATTTAAACTACCATCAGAATGAATAAGATTACTGCATATATTGGTAGATATTCTTTATTCAGGAAGGGGCATGTAGGAAGGGCCGCACGGTTAGATGGCTAACAAATAGAACAGCGATGTCAGAATGACAAGCTTGTCATGATGAATGTGATTGACACCAGTCGTCAATTTATGCAACTTTTTCTTAGGAATAGTTATGTTGAACTGATGCAAAATTCTGAATGAACAATGTTTCTTGCCGCCTTCAATCTTGCTCCTGTCTAAGTTCTGACTCACATACAAGTTTTTCATATACTAATAAACCGGTTGTTTCTAGTTCTAATACTACAAATTTCCCATGCTTGTCCGCCCGGAGCTTTGATTTATTAGTCTTTCAATTCCTTTTAAGGGACATAAAACCGGAGAGTTGTGAACCAATTCAACACTGTAGTTAACATATTACTTGAAATGAAACTCGAAGCCTTGATTAGTTGATTTAGAGAAATCACCTTTTCTGTAATCTTTGATGTGATGCTTCTAGCCATTTCAATGACTGAGCTTGGCAGTCCAGCCACTTCTGCTAATAGAAGGCCATAGTGCGGTACATGTCTTGGTCCGTCCTCGAGTTCAAACTACTTGTGAAATCCAAGTTTCAGTTAATGGATGCACATGGCTGAAGTAAAATTCAGGGCAACATGAAAAATAGAGATACCACCTTAAAATCCAAACGGTTGCTTTTTATGTCAACATGAAAGTGAACAATCCTGACATTTGGATAGATGGTTGCTAGTTCTGATAGGTTCTCCATGTGAGTAGCGAATATGGAATACCTGAAGAATAAGCAAGCAGTAAGAAAATTCCTTCTGTTGCAGTTCTATACTTGTTATAATTATGCACAGCCTTTTGAAAGAGAAATCTATGCGAAGACAAACAGGACACAAACAGCAAGAGGCATACAGTAGGAATCAAGCAGAGAGCAATAACTGAAAATCTAGTAAGAGAAAATTGTTCTATCTGTAAGCTTCCATCTAACTAAACTCCACGCAATGGTAGTAGTTAATGTATTTGCCTTCTACAAAGTCTTTAATCTAAACAAATCTACACTGTCAAATAAAACAATGTCATGCCATATCCATGCAAACTAGGATGATTTTTCAGTTGGAAAACACAGGAGCTCTTGTATCATTTACTAAACCATCATGCAGCAGGACACAGATTTACTACTTACCAGGGATCAAGTAAAATTCTACTCTGGTTTTTTGGGCAGTCTCCATGTACCACCATGGGAATATTGGTTATAAAATGCGTGGAACACATTATAAACATCTTGAATGAATTCCAATAACTAAATTGAGCTAATATCATATAACAACTTTGACTTTTAGTGAAATGAAAACCACCAAAGCAGCTATACAGTAGGCCTAAGTAACAAATTTAAATTAATCAATTATGATTATTTTGGCAAAAGCACAAGTTAGAATTATATACGATTATATGAAATGCATGTGTTTTTCGGTGCTTGAGCAGTTGATAGTATCAAGTACATTACTAAGTTGAAGCGGCCATTCATCAAACCTTTTCGTTTGTTTATTTAAAAGACTGTTCAGTAAAGCATCCACTTAACAGTGTTAAAATAATATGCCAACTTCCTCTGAAAGGAAAAAATTTTAGGCAATTAAAATCTTCGCAAACTCTCCAAAGGCTTGGTATCAGGTGAGAGGTGAGGTGAGTGTGAGCAGTGATTACGCTTTGAGTGATAACAGATGTTCGCAGCAGCTCCAGGCAATCGCAAATCCATCAGATGAAGAAGTAGCTCTCCCAAGTTCATCCATAAAGATCAAACTCCTGCAATGAAGAAAGTAACATTTCAAGAAACAAATAATTTATGTGACATCCCTTTGGCATAAAGCACACATGGTGTGTAACCTTTGGGAGACATTCTGCATGATAAAAGCAGTCTCCTTCATCTCTGTCATGAACTGTAGCATCCAAAACAAAATATCTGCGTCACCATGTAGTAAACAATATATGATTCCTTGCTATCAAAATCAATTTTCAAGTATAGTGTGCCCCTTAATCATTTTTCAAGTATAGCGTGCCCTTCTTCCAAATAGTTAAGTGCTCTTCAAGACTTTTCATTAGAATTTCGATTTCAAGTATAGTGCGCTCCTCGGTATCTTAATTTCACCTTTAACTTGAGGATATGTCAGTAAAAGGCATAGTATAAGAATGATTTTTCCTTTCCTATGAGTTCAAGTGAAACAGGTAAATCATCAATTCAATAGTTTGATAAGATGTAGATGCATACATGATGACTCAATGGTGTTCTAGATCAAACAGATTGCATAGTTAACAAAAATTTTAAATATCCACTTTAAAAGTTAATATACTAGGAGCTGATGTTTAACAAAATGACATGCTCAGGTACTACATCTCCTTTCTTGTTTATAACAGCAGAAAACAACACTTGTTATAGTAAAAGACTAGATCATTGATTTGATCCAGATTAATTTTTTTTAACGTAAAAAATTGTTCATGCATTGATAACGTCTTTTTTAATAAAAGAAATTTAATCATAATGATTTATATTGGATGTCATCTTTTTAAAATATTAATACGATGACATATTAAATTATATATGTTTTCAAATTTTGAAACGGTGACATGTTGGATTAGCCCGGGTTAACTTATTAAATCTACAACCCGTATCATGAGACCGTGATAACACTAAAAAAAACAAATCAAAATAAATATAAAGGTCAATTCTTAATCAACCCAATGTTAAAAAAATAAAATTAAAAAAATATATTATATTAAAAAATGACAAAAAAAACTGTTTGAGTCAACTCAGGTTAACCTTCCAAATCCACAACTCGGGTCATGAGATCTAAATAAATCCATAGAAAGCAAATACAAAAAATTATGAAGTCCAATTTCCAACTAACCCAATGTTGAAGAATAAAAAAAATTAAAAATGACAAAAATAAATAAACCAAGTCAACCCGAGTTAACTTGTTAAACCCGCGATCTAAACCATGAAACCAAGACAATTTCATAAAAAGCAAATAAAAAAAACTATGAAGCTCCATTTTCAACAGATCCATGTTGAAAGTTGAAATTGAGAGGAAAAAACTAAAGTAATGACTGAGATAACACCACAAAAAGCAAATTGAAAAAAATTAATAAGCTCAATTTCCAAGCAATCTAATATTGAAAGATGGAATTGAAAAAAAAATATATTCTATTAAAAATAACCCCAAAAATAAACAGTCAATCCGACTCAACCTGTCAAACCCGCAATCTGGATCAAGAAATTACAATAATTCAATAAAAACCAAATAAAAAATTACAAAGCCAAATTAAAAAATATATATATATTCAATTAAAAAAGGACAAAAAAATTAAAAAAAAAATCAACTCAAGTCAACCTGTCAAACTCGTGACCTGGTTCATGAGATCAAGATAATCTCATAAAAAGCAAATAGAAAAAAAATTATGAAGCCCAGTTTCCAATTAATCAAATGTTAAAGGATGAAATAAAAAAAATCAATTTGAAAAAGACGGTAAAAAAATAACCTGAGTCAGCCTATTAAACCCACGACTTAAGTCATAAAATCAAAATAAATTCATAGAATGCAAATTAAAAAATATTATGAAGCTCTACCTCCAACAAATCTAATATCGTAGGTTGTAGATTTTTTAAGAAAAGTAAATCCATGAGACTAGTATATAATTTAACATATAAAAAATTATAAAACATAATTTCCAAAACAATCTAAAATATTGAAGAGTAAAATGGAAAGAATGTCGCAAAAGAGGCTAACAAATATCATGTAGTATCTTTCTAAAGAGCTATTCTGCATCCAACAGCTAGTTTCACTTGCACCACTCTTCCAAAAACATCCAACAACTGGCCCTCCTATTTTCCTAAAAGATCCTGAGCATTTGGATTGCATACACGCTACTATTTAATGAGTGCCAGTAATTTTCCACCACCAAATGATCTTAATCTAAATTTCTACTGAAAAGAAGTTCCTAGATAAGGAGTTGTTATTATAAGCACATCCAGATGATAGCACGTGAATATTTGTTCTTGAGAACAGCTAACAAATTGAAAGGAAAACAAAGATGGTTCTAGGAATTAAACTAAAGAACGAGGGTGGCAGCATTGCCATATCAATTTATATTCAAGTTAATATCACAAGAAACATCTAGTCTAAGCTTTTTTTTTCCTTTTATTTTTAAATCGAAGGATTGAAGGAATTAAAAGAAAATCAAGGCTTCTCTGTCCTTATATATGAAGTTGAGAAAAGAGTGCTGTGTGATGAAAAGTTCGCTTTGTATAGTTTGACTTACATCATACAAGTGATGAAACGGATAAAGTTTGGAAATTGTACCGTACTGGAGTTTGATTCAAGATTATCTACCGAACCCATCCTTGTAAATATGCGATCAACTACCCTTATAGTTGAGAAGCGAGCAGGAACATAACAGCCAATCTGAGCAAGAATAACTATGAGACACACTTGTTGAAGATAAGTGCTCTTCCCACTCCTGAAGGGAATTATAGATTGTTAAACTTGAGTACATAGCTTAAGTGTCAAGTTTAAAATTTTGATTGGCTGTTGTGTTAAAAAACCATTTCAATTCAAAAATTTAAATTGTTAAATAATATTCCAAGAATAGTTTTATATTACTCTTCAATAGGTTGATACAAATAAACAATGAAAGAACTTTATACTTCACAACTGAAGAACAAATGCGGCTTACATTCAGCCAATCCTATGTGGCCTACACCGAAACTGAACGCTTTAGGTAAAAGCCAACATTCAGTTGTATAAACACAATTCACCAGTCGTTTTATATGCACAGTTATCCATATATTATGATAGGTTCATTGAAGGCCATTATTCTATAATATCCTTTCAGATGGTTTATTTGAATTTACTATCAAGACTAGATATAACAGAGCTAAACCAAATATTTTTCTGTTTTGCTATAGACATTTAACAACATTGAGGCAAGTCAAAATTGTAATCTTAAGGCCTTATCCTAAAGCTTCCAGGACATTTGAAGTGGGGTCTATTCAAATTTCATGTTCCAGAGTAAATAGAAGAGATTACTTTAGAACCAAACACAAAATGTTTAAGCATGATGTATTGGAACCTCAACCTGCATCGACAATTTTGAAAACACTATCAAGAATTAAGTTTAGAAGGAAATGATGCAATGAATAAAAGCCTTCCAACTCCAAGCTGGGAGCAACTTTAAATGATAGCATATCTTACATGTTTGGGCCCATGACAATTAACATGTTTGATGCTTCTGATAGAAAAATATTGTTGGGCTGCAAAAAGAGCTATGAATCAGATTTGAAGGGCAGGAAGACGAGAAAATTAAGGCAATAAAAAGTTGCCTAAGTTTTTCTCTGTCAGAAAGACTACACATAAGATCAAACAATCAACAAAAAATAAACCAGTTACATACAACAAAATCATTGTGTATGCTTTCCAGGATAGGGTGTCTTCCAGCATCAATTGCCAATGGGCCATTACCTGTCAGCAAAGGACATCATCAGCCATACCCCAATTTCAACTCTGATGGTCAAAGATACACTCTACAAAATATCAAATCGCTTACTTGTAAATTCTGGCCTAGTGTATCTATCAACAGGCTTCGTTGAGATTGTGTAAGCAAATGAATTAATGATCATATCTAGAAGGCATAAGACCTCTGCAAGCAGAGTTAGTGCAGAGGCATCCTCCCTTATGGAATTTAATAAGGCTGCAGATAAAGTACAATTATATAAGTAATAAAAAGAGCATTGTGAAGATCATAACTAACGTAGAGAGCATGGTATATATGAGTAGAAGTTCTATGAAGAGAAAGACAGACAGCAGAAAAATGTTCTTTCAATTGTAATTCAACTTGAATGGTTCTAGATTCCCTCTGCGATAAGCAAACTATACATGAGATGATCCTAGTATTTCCCTGGAAAGTACCTTATAATTGAAATTAACAAATTAAGCACCAAATAAGAACATTAACACCAAAATATATTACAAAATCAGATGCAGCATAAAACAAATAAATTCATCGTATATATTTTCTGGAATGTGGAAGTAATGTTAGAAAGTTTTATGATTTTCTAATAATTTGTAAGAGCCTTAAAGTTATGCCCAAATGATAAAATGACACATTGGACATTCATCTAATTATTGTTAAATCGAATTAAGAAGCAAAACTTCTGCCGTGGAAAACTGGTAGCCCACTAACAGTCATAAACCTCTTCATCCACAATCCTTCCACAAGATACCAAGTGACCTTTTCCATCTAACAGAAGAAAATAAAATAATCAAAAGAAACCTCTACTAGAGAACTGTAATAGCAGATCATATTTTCACATGATAAAAGATATTGTAAGGTAGATCTTTCTGCCAATTCTATCTCTTAAAATGAATTAGTTGTCACTTCAAATTCACAAATAACATTTCACAAGGTCAATACCTTTTTAGAAACCAAGACTTCATTAAGAACCCAAAACAGAATGGTACACTCCATCCAGAGATAGAGAATAAGAAAACATTTGTAGCTTGTAAGACCAAGATATAGTTTATTTATCAAAAGTTGAATACTTCAAAAATATTTATTACAACCTTCAAGGCAAACTTCTGTTCTTATATAGCACTCTGCAGCAGCAGACTTATTTCTCACGTTCAACTGCACATTTTACAGAATGAAGCAAACTCAATGAGAAATTTCCAGGTCCCAGGCAGGAAGATAGAACATACAGTAGTACGTACATAACAGTAATTGATAAACCTACATAAACACAAGAATCTGTAATGAGAAGATTACAATCATGTAGAAAAACAACGATCATTGCTTTAAAGTTCTATTCATGTTCAATACTCTGGTCTTAGTAAAGGAAAATTCAGGTATAAATTGTTTGAGATGAAACTTAGCCATACAAAATTATAAATGTTGTACGAAAATAGAGATGACAAGTGACTAGCTGCAGTCTACTAGAGGAAAACCTAACATTTGCACTTGAGTTGGCCTCATATAAATGATTCCATTGGTACAATTGACTTCCTTTGTAACACACATCTCCTCAATATCATTATGGTTACATCTATAACAATTTTCATCAAAATTTGCAGAAAAATATTTTCACAACTTCAAAAAATGGGCAATCACCTGAATTGAGGTTCTTAGACTCAGTAATATGTATTGTAATCTGGATATTTATTGCATAACAATTCTAAGCTAGTTCCAGCTGAGCACAAAGTTATTTGGCATGGGCATCTATAAGTAAGCCACACAAACACCAGATTGTGATCTAAGTTCATTCCATCAAGAAAAGGTCACATATGCACACATGTAAACCTTACTATAATGTGCCGGGTATTGGAGTGATATCAAGCTTCATGAACAGTAATATCATTTCTCCTTACATCATATTGTCACATAGAATTGTTGAATTTCATACTTGTTCACAAAATCAAGTACATGACTATGAAGTTGTTTATATGAGGATTATACTCACTGAAGCAAGTTCTAAAGTTGAGCAATGTATATTGTTCCCATGTTTCAGGACCTGATTCATGTGTAAAAAAAATACATGTCAAAATTAATTAGTAAGGAGATTTTTTCTATGATGCGTAGAAGAAGGATCACATTGCCGACCTGAATGAACTTGCTGGGAAGCTTTCCCTGGACGTCTTTCTGTGGAATACTAAAGTAAAAGCCTTGTCTATTGTTAAATGGAAGTTTCAGATTTGGCAGCTTAAATTCTTCTCGATACTTGTTTGCAAGATTATGTATCGCTGCCCATGGAAACAGCAACAACAATGAAAACAAGAGATGAAGGAAAAGGGCAAAAAGAAAATTAAGGGGACAGGAACCTAGATAGTAAACCTTCACTGGTATCGCAAAATGTTCTCCGTGCAATATCCAGAAGTCCATCAATTCCAGCCTTGACAGCAAAACACTGCTGTGTTCGGGCAACAAAGGGAACCCGTGCATGAAGCACGTCTTCGTCAATCACCTCTCCCACTCTTGAAAAACCAAACTAGCTTTTCAGAAAGTGAATTGAGTAGTCTTTACTTACACAAGATTTAGCAAAGACTGACCATGGGATTAAACTACAGAAAAATTTGTTAATGTATATTTTTATGGAACATTACAAAATAAAAACAAGATCTCCTGCAAATTAAACGCCATAATGGTGATTACTTTAACATCACATTTTAACTCTGAGTTTAGTTTATCACCAACTGAATATAATAGTGAAAACTTTTAGGGCACTCAATAGCATTTATCAACATTATCCCATTACCATCACTACTATCATTTCCTTCAACCTAGGTCCATTTCCTCACTAGTTTTCACTTGCATTGCAAAGCATCATATGCTAGTCACATGGGTATAAACAAACAAATCAGTGGCCTTCCTAAGAGATCAAACAAAACATCTGACCTGGAAATAAACCTCCTCACCCATTGAGGTTAAATAATTAAATATGAGAAAGACAGCAAATAGAAGAATTGGTATCATACTTATGCTTGTATGAAGGAGGGAAATTTGTAAACCAGAATCAAAATCTAAGAAACACAGAAAAAGATAGTGGACCTCAATAATTCTACAAAGGAAAAAATAAGAGATGTTTGCAAATAACATCAAAGCTGAATTGCATTATTCTGAACCTTCAAACAATTAAAATTTGCTAAACTAGCAGATGCATTTCCCTCAGTTGAGAGATGTCATACGGGCACAAATATTTCACAAAAATTGAAATGCATTATTCTGAACCTTCAAACAATTAAAATGTGCTAAAGTAAGTAGATTATGTTGCCCTCGCATTAGAGATGGGGATATGGGCACAATTATCTGTCCCTCATATTCTGGCCCACAATACTTATCCAACTAGGATCAAGGGAACCAAAAACTAGATACAATACTTGTGCATTGTCTCAAGCACTAGTTATGTCCTGTGGAGAAAAAAAATACAGAGTTTATCTACAGGAGCATGCTAGCAACATACCTCTTTCTAATGGAAACATATTTCTCATTTTCACATATAGTCTTGTAAACATTTGCAAGAAGAAAACTTGTTGCATTCTTAAGCGCCTGAAATGTTTAAAAAGTGCCAAGATATCAAAACATGTTCGGGTTCGTAATATAAATATGAAAGCACACGATTTACCTTTGAGAGTAAAGGCAAGGCATCTAAAGCAGTTTTAAGTAGAATAATGCTTGATATCAGCACTTGGCTCCTTCGAGCATTATCAGCACCCAAGACCTCATTAGTGACTCTTTTAGGTTTAAAGCAGAAGTGACAGAGTATCCTATCTGAATGAAGAGCATGAACAAGATCACTCCAAGATTGACAACAAAAAATGGAATAACTTTCCAGAAGACTACCAATGGAGGGGACTGGTAGACCACATATCCCTTTTACTTTTTATTATTATTTTCGCTTACCAGTCTCTTTTGGAAACTTACGCAAAGCCTGAGAGAGTCCAAAAAACAGCTGTTCATTGCTCATTAGTTCGTCCTGAAATCAAATGCAAAGAGATGCATCAAGTGAGAGATTTAGAAGAGAGGTATAGCAAGCTGTGCTGCATGAAATTCAAAGCAATGAAGCATGAACAGTATACCATATAAAATTAAGATTTATGTATTTCCAAACACAGACTTGCTAGGTAATGTTTTGGAATGGAAACTTAGACAATCAATTAACAGAATTTAATTGAGATCATTAGCAAAACGACACCAATGATTTTTGGAGCTGGACATGAGTTTGAAACTTTGATGATGATTTGAGTGATGCTATTATCCAGAAGCTGTCCAAAACATACCCTCAAGTTAAAGCTGTGTTTTAAATTAACTGGTCTTATGGACATGCTGAAAATACAGCAAGAAGCATAACTGCATACCTTATGGGCAGACTAACTTGTTATATCATTTGCATTTTCACATAATTTATCTTTTCTTTTCATTCTAGTGTAGTCTGCCAACCTAAGATTCCAATCCATAACTATCTTAACAAAATAATTGTGTAACCTATACTTGTTGGACAATTAACAATTATAGTGCATCTTGGCGGTTTGCACTCTAACAAGTACTATGTAGGTGTGAATAACAGAGAATGCCTACAAATGCATGTGAAAATAACTTCAGATGATTGAAAAATAGGCTCACCTTCTTCTTACACACACAACACATGCACACATACATAAACATTCACCAGTTATGGTTTGTACAAACCAGCACTGTTTTAGTTGCAAACCCAGGGCTGCATAAGGCTAACATAGCTCCACTAGAGAAATCATCCGAGTTAACCAAATACACTAACCAGGCAATCAAGCCGAGTGTTGATAGTCTTAATATCTTTTAAAGGCTGCAACAGATTGGCCCGTAGAAGTCTAGTCCTGGAGATATATTCCAATTTGTATCAATTTCTAAACTTTTATGGTAATGGAAAGACAAGCCAGCTACAAAGCCAGCTACAACCAAACCTCTTGTTTGATGCAGAATATAAACTTGTAAATATTGAAGAGTTCTCAACTTTTTTTTCCATGCTTAAGTCCCCACTCATGTGATCACATGCTGAATCTACCAAGTAATATGCATATTCACATACCCTCCCGTGGTTTTCGTTGTCTTGAGCATGTGGAATAGACTTCTTTTCTTGCTGGTTGTTCCCAAGAGGGTAGAATGAAATGGCTCAATGATTTCTAAATTTTGGACGCTGCAATAAGATTTAACCGCTTATCTTCTAGCATAAAAAAATTTAAAGCAACACCAAATTTAATTTAGATTTCATCTAGAAATCCTTCCAAAAACTGTCACTTCAATGGAAATACAAAAACACCATTAATGCAAACTTTATTCTATTTTATACATACACTGGAAACTTACCCAGACATCCAGAAAGCAAAGGAAACTCACCTGGTGGCATCAATACTCATGTGATCAAATGATCCATTAAAAGTAACCTAGGATAGTGAGAATTCCATCAGTAAAGTTCAGAAGCATTCTTAAACGAAAAGAGAATAAAATGTAAACACACAAACAGATGAAGTTCTATATCGAAGAAAAGAAAATGATGTGATGCATTTGAGCCATTCGATTTTTAGTACAATTTTATTCAGCCACTGTTATATACTCATAATGACAAACTTTGAGAAGATTGAAATTTCATAGATACCAAGGAGCTCATATTAACAAAAAAAAATCTCATTAACTTTGTTTCATGATTTGAAATGCATCTCAAAAAAACAATCCTAAGATTTATCACTGCTACTGGATTATTTTCACCCTAAACCAAGCATAAAACAGCTAAGTTTGACTCTGATTCATTTGACATAGATGATAATAGAAGATACCGCCATAGCAAAGAGGGTACAAAATAAGTCCAACACCACCATGACAGAAAAATGGGGCTAAATAAATCCAATACCTATATTAACTGCACAAAGGGGATTGATGGATCACAGAAGGCATGCTCCGCAACATAAAAAGAAATGCCCAAAAATTTATCAAAGATACAAGAGCAATAGGATCAAAGATCTAAGAAATACAGTAAAAAGTGGCAACAGCTTGCATCCTGCCTAGAAACACTCCACAAATTCTTACATTTGATCATCTTTGCATTTTGAAAGAGAAAGAAAGGTCTGGAGAGAGAGAGAGAGAGCATTTACCAACAATGAGTGGTTGGTGACGATAACCCCTTTCTCTGCTTCTATCCTATGTATAATGCAGTTGAAACTTTCTTTTAGAAGCAGAATAATGAATGAAGAAAATGAAAAATAGTATAACTGTAAGGTGTAAACAAATGCACGTTAGTATCAGAAACTTTAGGCAACCTTGAAATGACTAATTCGATTTTATAAAGTGAAAAGGACTCAAAGAAACATGGAGTGCAAAATTTTGGGCTAAAACCATCATGTTCAAGGGGAACTAGTAGACAATAAAGCATGCTATAATCTTAGAAATATGGATGCCACTCACACCAGTCCAACATGGGCATTTTGCCTTCAGTTACTGAGTATGAAGTATTCATGCTCTGACAAGTAAAGTACTCTCAAAAGCAGATACTCACAAGTCGGTAACAACATTGCCACTCAGATCTGCAAACTTGGAGTTTTTTTTCCAACTTGCACACGGAATCAAGTATAATAAGTCATTTGCTTGCACATACTTTCATGTGGATTCAAGAGTAATTCACTTCTATGAGGAAAAGTACAGAAGGTTCAGCATCAGTCTAGTGCCAAAAACTAGTCATATTTGGTCCCTATATCCAACAACACTATGACTAAGGATACCTGATGGCACATCTATAACTGATATGCAAATAAGTTTCAAATATTAAGGCAGGAAGAGATGCAGTGGACCGTGGAATATGTCAGTGCCGCCACTTACCATATGATCAATGAAAATACAACATTTATTAGGTTGCTTATTCACTAACAATAAGCCTTGTAGACCAAGTTAAACTGTTAACAGGCACTACCTACAAAGTGATGGACTGGCATCTTAAAGTGACAGTACACAGTTGTATGAATAAACACATAGTTACCACTTACCATATTAAGTACATAAAAAAAGACAGATTCCCTAGCTTTCTATTAAAAAGTTGGTTCTCAGATATAAGAATCCCGAAATAACAAATCTCACTTTTTTAACCAAGCTATTGAGAAGACTTTTACTTGATTTGAGTAGTTAATAACTAATTACTTAACATATAACCTCAAGTATGGCATTGTAGCATACAAAATAAATCTAAGATTAAAATCTTTTCTTCCAGTTAAATTCAGGGCAAGCCCAACTTTTGTGAGTACCACTTGATTGTAGCTGCAGCAGCAGCCAAGCAGAGATAGTATTGCTTGTAGTAAGTATCCAAACCAAGAGCTGAAGGCTCTGTGGCTGCTAGATTTTTAATTAATACAGCACCCTGGAACAAGTTGTGACAGGGGCATTGGATCAGATATCAAAGCAACAGTACCCAGAAGTAAAACACCAGTTAAAGAATGAGATGTTTCTGGGTTACAACCTTGGTGTCATCAAAGCAACCACGGGCCATTACTACCTACAAAATTCAGCAAATAATATCATGAAATGGGTGCATGAGGAGAGAAAAAGGAAGCAGGCATGGAGAAATTCTATTCTGTTAACGAGATTGACCTTTTTGACTGAAGCATAAAACCGATCGACCAGATCCGAAACTCCGAGCATGCCATCAGGTGCAAATTTGTTTGGAGGAACAATGACCACCACAGGATCATAAAATTGGAGCAGAGTTTTTGTATTCTGATAGGAGCTGCTAGTTTCGATATACTGAGACAGATACAGTGAGGCTGACCTTAAATCAAAAGCAGCCATTCCAACCTGCCAATCACACAATATCAACTTACTAAGCGCGCAAAAGAAATTGAGATATTTCAGAACTTTTCAATTTCAATTTTCACTTTATCAAATTGCTAGCAACTCTAGAGTCATCTTTACATGGCCAAATATTTGAAAGAAAAATTAATTTCTAACCATTAAAATATTTCAGTTCGAGCATCTAAAATTAAATTTATGTATATCATGAATCCTCTTTGCCTTATTAATTTGAACAATCAAATAATCGCATAAAGAGGGAAAAACGATTTCCGATTCTAGAAGCTCAAAGAATCATCAAAGTGTTAGGAATTACAGACATAATAAGCTATATTTAAAAAATAAAGAGTCATCCGACCGATAAAAACATCAGGAACGGAATTCACATTCAAGATTTAACAAGCCATTAATGAATTGAAATTTCAAACTATCAGTTCTGGAGCGAATTAAATCGAAGAGGAGATGAAATGAAAGGGAACTTTTAAATTATTATACTACTATCTGTCTTGGTTCGGATTCTCAAGTAAATAAATGCATGGAAGCGAAATAGTGGTTTTACTGTTATAACTTATAACTACTAAAAGTTTCACTGATTTTCCTCTGGTTTTCGCACATTTTCTCGGCAAACAAACGGAGAGCGTACAGTACCTCTTTGGCTCTGTTCTCTATGAGGCCGATCACAATGCTTGATTTCTCTCCTGTATCGTCTTCCATTTCGCTTCAATGTGAGTGAGAGTGTTCACAAATGCGCGCTAACGCGTGCGCTATTTATACAAGTGCTATTTGAAGCGGGGGATGCTCACTCTGCTTAAAATGTGCACCAGCTGAACCTCCGCCCTCTTTTACAACCTTTTTGTTTTCCGTTTTTAAAATATTTTTGAAAAAATTTAAAATTTTTAAAAAAATTTTAATTTAAATTAATATTTTTTAGACTTTTTTAATTTATTTTAATATAATAATATTAAAAATAATTTTTAAAAAATAAAAAATATATTATTTTAATATATTTTTAAATAAAAAATATTTTAAAAAATAACTATAACCATACTCCTAAATAAATAGTTCTAGACATTACCCTTTGTTTTTTTTTTTTCAATTAGTTAATAAAAAAAAAAACTCCCTGTACTCATTTTTTCACTTGCATCATTTCTTTCACAATGTAATGTAATTCTATAGTTTATAAATTCATGAAACTTCATTTCATCATAATAAACTCAAAAACAATTAATAAAAAATATCAAATTATTTATTAAATTATTATTATATTCATTTAATAATTAAAAAATATTTATATTTTATATTACAATTTTATCATCAAATTAAAAAAAAATATCCACAAGCCTTATCATTTTCTCCTCCATTCTCTCTTGAATTGAATTGGTAAAGATTTTATATGATATCTTATTAAAATTTCCATTCACAATAAAACTCATAACCTATAATCTAGAAATTTATAATAAATACCTGTAATTAATAAAATATTTTTATTATACATCGTTTCACAAAATATTATTATTTTCTTTCTTTTTTAATATATTTTTTTAATTTTAATTTCATCCATCAATATTTGTTTTGCTAGAGATTAAATTTCATGATTTGTTTTATTTAGTTTTTTATGGAGTTATCTCAATCTTATGTTCCGAGTCACCTATAATTAATAAAATATTAAAAGAAATGGTGTTTTTATTATGCATCACTTCACAAAATATTATTACTTTTTTTAAAATATATTTTTTTTAATTTTAATTTCATCAATCAACATTTGTTTTGCTAAAGATTAAATTTCATGATTTGTTTTATTTAGTTTTTTATGGGGTTATCTTAATCTTATATTCTGAGTCACAGGTTTAATAGGTTGATCCGGTTGACTCGGGTTTTTTTTCTTTTTTAATTGATTTTTTTAATCCTTAAATATTTTATTAATCGGAAACTAGGCTTCATAATTTATCTTGATCTGCTTTCTATGAGGTTATCTTGATCTCATGACATGAGTCATAGATTTGATGGATTAACTCGAGTTGATTCGGGTAATTTTTTATTTCTTTTTTAAATTGATTTTTTTTCAATTTCATCATTTAACTTTAGATTGATTGGGAACTGTATTTTATAGTTTGATTCAATTTTCTTTCTATGAATTTATCTCAATCTTATGACCCAGGTCGTAAATTTAATAAGTTAACCCGAGTTGATTTGGATTATTTTTTTATTTACTTTTTATGAGGTTATCCTAATCTCATAACCCAAGTTATAGATTTAGTGAGTTAACCTAGCTAACTCATGTTATTTTTTGTGTCTTTTTTAAATTGATTTTTTTTTCAATTTCATCATTCAACATTAGGTTGATTGAGAATTGAGTTTCATAATTTATTTTGATTTTCTTTGACTTTGGCAGGTTAATCCAATTGACTTGGGTCATTTTTTTCTGGTTTTTTTTTTAATTTTATTCTTC
>Ga0325405_1002463_pt1 | contig 19065 bp, 12 predicted proteins | sample PopdelMetagenome_21_FD_205663 | JGI IMG/M metagenome (GOLD analysis project Ga0325405, IMG submission 205663) | Populus deltoides microbial communities from Bellville, Georgia, United States - Xylem-Control-R2 | ecosystem: Host-associated > Plants > Phyllosphere > Stem > Wood/Secondary xylem...
CTCGTTTTCTAATAAGAAATCTGACACACTCCCTCTGTTTACCTCCCTCTCTTTCTTTTCTGTGTTCAGGGAGGACTCAGGAGGAGGAACCTTGGCTCGCCTAGCCTTTGTTCTCATGCTAGTATAAAAAAGACAGCTAAAAGATGGTGGCGGTTACATGTCCTCTTCATTGATTGAGCCCCCATTAAAAAGAAAAGAAAAGAAAAGAGAAAAACAAAGAAAAGAGGTAAAAGCAGAAGCATCAGCAGCAATCAACACAACCACGTACTATAATATCCATCATTACTGGGAAAAATAAACTCTCCCCATAAATCTTCCGTTTCTTCTCGTCTGTTAACATGTTGTGACTATAGGTAGCATACAAGTGCTTGAAGCAGGGTGGTGTGGTAGCTATGAAAATGTTGCGCACTCGGTTTTTAGTCCATAGTTAATGCTATTTGGGGTGTGAAAAGATCTGGGTTTTCTCAGAGAACTCAAAATTTAGTGACATTCAACTAAGATCTAGCTTAAATGAGACGCACAAGTGAGTGCTTTTGTCGGCTGGTTAAAGCTTATTTGAAAAGCGGATGAGGCTGAAATCGATCGTGTTTTGTAGCAAAACCGGTTTCGGTTGAGGATTTAGAAACTGGGTCCGTTTCTTTGCTTTTCTTGGCTTCCAGATGAACTTGTCTTTGATGGTTTGATAGTTTTGTCATTCTTTTTTGGGTAAGAGGGAAGGTAAAAAGGTGAAGAACAGGAAGAAGAAGGCATGATAGTGTCATTGTGTGAAGGGAAGAAATTAGTGGAGATTGTTTGGGTTGTGGGTCTAAACTTGTTGCGATTGTGTTATTAAATCTCTTCCCCTCTCTCAGTCTTAATGAGGCACTCTTCAGCTGGTTTTAATCCACAAACCAACGAAGGTCTGTGTATTTAATTATTATTGCCTCTCTATTCTTTTTTTTTCATTTCATTTTTGCTTCAGCTATAATTTTGGTGGCTGAGTAAATGAGATCTTGGAAAATCATATCATGCTTGGTCGATATAATCCACACTTAAAATTTGATTAAGTTCTTCAAATTTTTTTCTTCTTTAATTCTGAATTTTCTAGTCCTATGTTCAGAGAACTTACTGTGTATCCAAGTTTTGAACCTTTTCCAATGTTTTTTTTTTAATTTCCCTCAATTTTCTCAGGGATCAAGCAGAGTGTTAATATAGTTCACCTTGCTGAATTTACTTCGTTTGGCTTTTTATTTTTTTCAAAAATATTTGCCCTGTTTTGGGGTTTGGGAGAAGTGATTTTCATATAGTTTCTGTTTCAAAGCCCTTGTTCAGCATTCTTAACTACTTCAAGCTAATTGGTGGCCATATTTTTTAAAAAAAGTTTTCTTCGCAAAAATAGCAGTTTTTCATGTAATTTTATCACATTACTTTGGGGATTTTGCAGTGGAAAAGCGGGTGCTGAATTCTGAACTATGGCACGCATGTGCGGGTCCTCTTGTTTCTCTACCTGCTGTTGGAAGCCGCGCTGTTTATTTCCCACAAGGTCACAGTGAGCAGGTTAGCAGAACTCCGATTTTAGCCTGCTTACATTCACCTGTGGATCAGATCCATTTATTGTTAATGAATAATTATGTGTTAGGTAGAACGAGTATCTGAATATAGCCTGCAAAGGCTGTCTCTTCCTTGCAGGTAGTTGAAATTTTAGAGTAATTCAGTTTGATCATTAACATCTAATGTGTAACTTACTAGCATCACATAATATAAATAATCAACAATGTGTACGAGACAATCTCTGATCATTGTGGTGCTAGTTAAGCTGATCAAGCTGCTCACCTATTCTCTTAAACGTCCACTGTATTTATTAGTGCATGTTGAAAATTGAAGTTGTGCCTGTATGCAAAAATGTGTATCTGATTTTTCCTCGTTGTCACACTCGATATTGACTTATGACTGTCAACAACTCTTTGTGCTTCATTTCATTTATATTGCAATGGCCTTTTATGTAGGTTGCCGCATCAACAAACAAGGAAGTAAATGCCCAGATTCCAAGCTACCCAAGCTTGCCTGCACAACTTATCTGCCAGCTTCACAATGTGACCATGCATGTAAGACTTGCTTTGCTTTGTTAGCTTCTGGTTCTGAATATTCCTTTCGTTCTTGAAGGCACATATTATTTCTCAATTTCAGGCGGATGTTGAGACGGATGAAGTTTATGCACAAATGACCTTGCAGCCACTAAGTCCAGTATGCCTTTTTGTTTTTATTGGCCTTTTTCATTAGTTGTTCTTATGGATTACTCTATATGAGTAGCATTACATACCGACAATGACCTTGTTCTGCAGCAAGAGCAAAAGGATGCCTACCTTCCAGCAGATATGGGCACCCCTAGCAAACAGCCAACCAATTATTTCTGTAAGACTTTGACTGCCAGTGACACAAGTACTCACGGAGGATTCTCTGTCCCTCGGCGGGCAGCTGAGAAAGTGTTCCCACCATTGGTAAATATTCAATCTAACTATGGAAGGTGCCCATCAATTTTTCAGTTCTCCAACTCTGATGAAATCCTGACCCATTGGTAAATATTCAATCTAACTAAGAAATGCAACCATCAATTTCCATGTACTGTTTACTTGCAGGATTTTTCTCAGCATCCTCCAGCTCAAGAGTTGATTGCTAGGGATTTGCATGATAATGAATGGAAATTCAGACACATATTTCGCGGTTAGTTTTTTTTTGTTTTTTTGTTTTTAACTCTGATTTTGTCAATTGAGCACCGTATTCATTCTTTATGTCAGTCTAAGTGCATCCAGTGGAGCCTCATCTTCATTTAGTTTTTTGAATTGATTGGGTTAAACACGATATTTGATGAACAGGTCAATAAACTATTGTGTATCTGACGATAAAAGTACTAAAACTAAGCAGTGTTGTTTTTATGAATTATTGTCTTTCAAACTCATTATTTGTTTAGAGTTACAACTTATTAACTAACTGACTAATCTATATTCCTCTTTTCCTTGACTCAATTTTTAGGTTTTTTGTTTGTTATGTCAGTTGCCTGCTCTATGCTACATTATTCTCTGTAAAACTTGCTTTTTGCATGAACTGATGGTGTAAACTATATTTTTAGAGCTTTTAGATTCAAATTCTCAAAGAACCATTCTAAATTGTCATAATTAATTGTTTTTTGAAATTTTGTATCTTATTGGAATGATTCTAGTTGCTTACAACGTATGATAGAAGATGATTCTATTCTCTTTGGAGAATTTAAGCCAAACAAGAAGTTACTCTTGAATTACAGGTTCCACTCTTGACAAATTTTGACTTCTCTTTAATCAGGCCAGCCGAAAAGACACCTTCTTACAACTGGGTGGAGTGTGTTTGTGAGTGCTAAAAGACTTGTTGCTGGGGATTCAGTGCTTTTTATCTGGTATGCTGTTGGTTAGCTCCACTGTATTGATACTTTTAATTTACTTTATATTGTGTGCTTTTAGTTTTATATAGTCTAATGAACTTGGGGACACCAAGGCTGGAATCTCATCCTGATCATCTTAACTACATAGTTTGTGCACTCTCTTGGAATTCCAGTGAATGCGCATGACACTATGTTTAGATTAGGAGCATAATGCACCGGCAATCTGGTAAAACATCTGTGGTCACCAGAGTCCCCACTGTATGTTATATGTAGTGCATGATGTGGATTTTTTAAGAACATCCTCGCACTTTAAATTGTATGTATATGGTTTTCTATAAACCATGCATCTTGTTAGTGTTTTAATTGAAGCCTGTTTCTGTTCATCAGGAATGAAAAGAATCAGCTACTACTTGGCATTAGGCGCGCTACTCGACCGCAAACAGTGATGCCTTCATCAGTCTTATCAAGCGATAGCATGCACTTGGGCCTTCTTGCTGCTGCAGCTCATGCAGCTGCAACAAATAGCCGTTTTACCATATTTTACAATCCAAGGTATGATTGTGCTTGTGAAAGTGAAATTTTAAATTACTTATCTGCCCTCTAAATTTTTGTCACCTCTTATTCAGGGCTAGTCCATCAGAGTTTGTCATACCACTGGCCAAATATCTTAAAGCTGTTTATTATACTCGTGTGTCTGTTGGCATGCGCTTTAGGATGATGTTCGAAACAGAAGAATCAAGTGTCCGTCGGTACGCCCTGAACTTTTATTCACGTTCACATATGATAGTTATGATTCTTCCATGATTGGGTTTTATCTTCTTGACATTTTGTTGACAACTGGAATGAGAAAAATCCTCCTTTCTTATTAGCCAAGGATGACAGTTGATCAATGACAAGACAAATGTTTGCCTGGTATTTCATTAGATGGTTTGTTGTCACATTCAATTGATTAGAGTGAGAAGACATGATTTGTCCCACCTCACTTTTCTCCACTTGTACTGCTACCTAATGCCTGCATAGGCTCTGTAATTTCTAGCTTACTTCTCTTGTTGTTTTGTTTCCTTCTTAGTGCTAAATATTCTTTCCAAAAAGCATTTTAATTTTGTTTCAATGAAGACATCTGACAGTTGTTCATTATCCAGCTACATGGGTACAATAACTGGCATAAGTGACTTGGATGTTGTTAGGTGGCCAAATTCACAATGGCGTTCAGTCAAGGTATGCCAAGAACAATCAGCGACGCTGATATTATTTATTTTTGAATAAATTAAATGCTTGGTACATGTAGAAATTTGCCTTTGCCAAATCACCTTTCAAATATTTGCTTGCTATAATGTCCAAAACTGTATCTTAATACAAATAGAGGATGTGCATGCAGGTTGGCTGGGATGAGTCTACAGATGGGGAGAGGCAGCCAAGAGTTTCTCTTTGGGAGATTGAACCACTAACCACTTTCCCAACATATCCATCTTCATTTCCCCTAAGGCTCAAGCGGCCATGGCCACCAGGACTACCCTCTTTCCATGGTAAGCTTGTCTACACCATTTTGAGGGTTTGATGGATGCTACTATCTTATAAGCTCTCATTTTAAAGTACTTCCATGATTTTTCTTTCCTTGTTGTTCTTTTAACTTTCGCCGTACTTTGCCGGGTTTAGGCATCAAGGATGATGATCTAGGAAAGAACCCGTCCCTTATGTGGCTAAGAGGAGATGGAGACTGTGGATATCAATCTTTGAACTTTCAGGGAACTGGAGTTTCACCATGGGTGCAGCCAAGAGTTGATGCTTCAATGCTAGGTTTGCAAAATGATGTCTACCAAACAATGGCTACTGCTGCCTTTCAGGAAATGAGGACTCTAGATCCTTCCAAATCATCAGCTGCATCCTTTTTGCAATTCCAGCAACACCAGAATCTCCCAACCAGGAGTGCTGCTTTAATGCAGCCACGTATGTTGCAGCAGTCTCCTCCTCAACAGACCTTTCTTCAAGGTGTTCAAGAGAATAAACATCAGTCTCAGACTCCATCCCAATCACACCTTATTCAGCAACAACTGCTGCATCATCACTTACTTGACAGTCCACAGCAGCAGCAGCAGCAGCAGCCATTTCTGCAACAACAGCAACTGGCTGACCAACAGATCCCAAATGGTGTCTCTGCAATATCTCAATATGCTTCAGCCTCTCAATCCCTGACACCACCATTGCAAGCTATTTCACTGTGCCAGCAGCACAGCTATTCTGACTCAAATGGGAACCCTGTGACAAGCCCTGCTGTTTCTTCCCTGCAAAGTCTTTTGGACTCTTTTCCCCCGAATGAATCATCTCATTTGCTAAGTTGGCCTAGAATAAATCCCTTGGTAACTTCATCTGGCTGGCCCTCAAAGCGAGCTGCTGTTGAATCTCTTACTTCCTCTGGAGCTCCTCAATGCATGGTGACCCAAGTGGAGCAGCTGGGGCCACTTCACACAAGCATCACTCCTAGTTCTGTTTCTTTGCCACCCTTTCCTGGAAGAGAATGTTCAATAGACCGGGATGGTGGCACTGATCAACAAAATCATCTTCTATTCGGTGTCAACATAGAGCCATCATCTCTTCTACTGCAGAATGGAATGTCAAGTCTCAGGGGAGTTGGAAGTGATAGTGATTCCACAACTATACCTTTCTCTTCTAATTACATGAGTACTGCAGGCACCAATTTCTCGCTTAATCCAGCAATGACACCTTCAAGTTGCATTGATGATTCATGTTTCCTGCAATCCACAGAAAATGTGAGCCAAGGAAATCCACCAACCAGAACCTTTGTTAAGGTAACTTTGCATTTTGCAATTTGAATTAATGTTTCTTTCCGGATGCATTGTTGTGGGATTTATGGAATGCTTGTACATTTAGCATTCAAATTTTTAGTGTGTTTGTAAAATCAATTATTTCTCCATTATGAATGTATCATCTAGAAACCTGTATCATCTAGAAACCTCAAGCAAATATTGTCATGGATGTTAACAATGTAATTGTTTACAGGTTTACAAGTCAGGGTCCTTTGGTAGGTCACTGGATATCACCAAATTCAGCAACTACAATGAGTTGCGCAGTGAGCTTTCTCGCATGTTTGGCCTCGAAGGCCAACTGGAGGACCCCCTGAGATCAGGCTGGCAGCTTGTATTCATCGACCGGGAGAATGATGTTCTTCTCCTTGGTGATGGCCCCTGGCCGTGAGTTTCTCACTTCTACTTTTGGCAAATTGGTCTGACACAATTTTCTTTGTTAATCTAAAGCTCAACTTAACTAAAATCATTTAACGCATTTGATCTATATAATCTTTATATTTGTTATTGTAAAATTAAAGCATTTGATCTATAATCTTTGATGTGATATTGTAAAATATCTTAAGAAAAAGATGTAACAAGAAGAAAATGCCTTTGTATAGATGTGCATGAACTTTGAAAGGCTAGATTCAGTATATAACATTCATGAAATTGATACATATGCATGCTGAACGTCTTTCATCTGGGAATTTCTATCTATTGTGTTCCAGTCTCCACCAGCCAAATTCCTGATCAATTTGGTGCTTTCTTATTACAGGGAATTTGTAAACAGTGTGTGGTACATCAAAATACTCTCACCACAAGAAGTACAGCAAATGGGAAAACGAGGTTTAGAGCTTCTAAACTCTTTTCCAATTCAGAGGCTTTCCAATGGCAGCTGTGATGACTATGCAAACCGGCAGGATTCAAAATCTTCGAGCACTGGTATAACTTCTGTGGGGTCTTTGGACTGCTGAACAATTTAAGAAGTTAAGATACCACTATTTCTTCTGTAATATCAGCTTCTCTTCCACCTCTTTCAGTTTCAGAGGTGGAAGGGCAGCCTAATCCTAGCGTAAAGTTTTCATATAAGCTATTACTGTAATTAGAAAATACTGTTTCTCGTTTTCTCAAGCTATTGAATGCCTACAGTTGATATTAGGAGACAAATATTTTGCAAGCTCAGCTGTTTGCTTTTGTTATTTTGCAGTCCACTTATTATGAGCTAAATCTTACTGTAGAGTGAACGTAATTTTTGTGTGTTATATTTTTTAAAGTATTTTTTATTTAAAAATATATTAAAATAATACTTTTTTAATTTTTAAAAATTATTTTTAAAATAAGCACGTAAACATTAAATAAAAATATATTAATTGTAATAAAAAAATTTAAACTATTTTTAAAATATAAAAATAAAGAGGATAGATAGGTACAGGTACTGTCACGTGCAGATTGATGGCGGCAAGGTATTGAAAAGTGAAATCCACTTTTTCTAGGGTTTGCATTAATGCGAAAATGGCCTGTCTTGTTAGGTTCTTGGTCTGGAAAAAGCCCCAGCTAGCCGCCCAGTCCCACCCTTGCTTTTGATTTGACCAGGCTACTGATGCTGTGTACAAAAACAACGATCAAGCCAAATCTGCCTCAATATCAAGTCCCAAAAGTCTGCTAATTTCCCTATTCAATTTGGATATACAAGCATGCGAATTTATAGACCGTCGAGTACTCTGCTCGGAATGAAAATCAATCAGGTAAAAATATATAGACCTGGATTATTTTTTCTTGAGGTCGAGGGGGCCAAGTGTTTGATATTATCAAAATCAAGTTCTTTTCCGAGTGATTTGAGTGAAGCGGAACACTATTTACAAAGAAATCTAGCAAGTTTTTCTGGTGTTCGATTAAATCAAGAAAAATGAGCAAATTCCTTGACCACAAAACTAATTTTCCAAGCTTAAGGGCTCGTACAATTAACCTTGAGATTTCAAGAATGGCACTCGCAGGCAAAAAGTTAGCCTCGCGAGGCACGAGATATCCTCCATCTAAAAACCTTATTTCACAAGATTCTACGTTCCCTTTATGGCTGTGAGGATGATCTTTAAAGCAGTGAAAGGGAAAGGAGTGAAGAAAAAGGTTTGGTTGAGCTCTCCTTTTTTCTTGTGGGACTGCATGGGCCACTGTGTAATGGTGGAATTAAGGGTTTGTGTTTTGTGATGCATGTTGTGGGGCATTGAGTGTAGATTGGACTTTCCTGGGGATTGGAATGGTGACAAGGAAGGACGCTATCAGCAATAAGACGTAGGGCTGGCAATCCACCAACCCTCTCAGAGACCCTTTCGCAACTCCGTGGGGAAGGAAGGAAGGAGGGGTGTCCCTTTTCTTCTAGCTTACAACGCATCAAGAAATTGATTGAATTGACCTCTGCCCCGTCAAGTTTAATTTTATATATAAATTTTTAATAATTCTAAAATTGATAATATTCAAACTAATAATTTCTAAAGAATAATCTTGACAAGTTAAACTACGTCACTAGATTTCGTTAAGTTCAAAACTGATACATACAAGCCTCGCCTCTCTATTCCCTTTCCCCACCAACACAGGCGAGATGAGCTTAGCCATGGCATTGCTGGTGTGTCTTGACTGTCTGAGATTTTAGCTCTCAGCAAGGAAAGGCTCGAGTTCGAAAATGCTCTAGGAAAGATGACGACTCATTGAGTTACAATCACAGTCCCATAAGCTCATGAGGATCTTCCAACATGTATGGCTTCTCGCATGGTTTTTTGTCGAGATTGAGGCAGCAATGGGAAGATTATGGACAGAGCTTGTTCAGCCCACAAATCTACGTTTATAGCTTGAATGACCCATAAAATGATTCGGCATCGCATAGGAAGCCCAAGAACGCTTTCCTCTGGCTCTTGATTATGCATTCTTCGGCTCTCTTACTTCCCCATTTGTGTCAATGTCAACCTTCTATTCTTAAGAATTGTCTTCGTTAGTCCTTCATTTATACTCCATTGCTCAAGGTGTTAAATCCTTTCTTTAACTCTATAACATGATGACTAACAGGCACTTGATACTAAATGGATCAGCCACAAGATTTATGCCTCGACTGGTCATGTGGTTCGTGTTTTGTTATGGATCAGATATTTTTTTGATAAAAAACAAAAAATAAATATACAAGCTTTTTAAATTTATTTTTTTTAATTTTAATCATAAATCAAAGGCTAATGAGAACTATTTATGTCAATAAATGCAAAAAAGAAAGTGTTAACATGCCTATTTAATTTGTCTAGCTGCAGGTCGAATAATTTTTTTTTCATCGCAAAAAATTTAATGTGCATGTGTCATTAACGTGTTTTTTTAATCAAGTAAAATATACAACCGTGAATCATAAAATCGACGCTTATATATAATAAAATATAATAAAAATCATATACATCAATAAAAAAAATGTAAGATCTCAACCTAATTTTTAACATGGCCAAAAAATAGAACAATGTTGCAATTGCCACAATAAAACACCATTTCCTTAATCTGTGCAAAATAAATCTTCAAAAAAAAATATAAAGAAAAAAATACAAAAGAACAAAAAAAATAAACAAAAAAATGGTATAAATAGGCTAAGTGTAAATAATAATAATAAAAACATTTCCAAAAAAAATGTAAAGAAAAAAAAGAAAAAACATTAAAATCATGAATTTGGCATGCAGGTTATAATTTTTTTAAAAACAAATACTATGTATGCATGTTGCTCCCATGTGTTTTTTTACATAAAAAATTAAAAGTGTTATTTGAAAAGCCTATGTAATCATTCAGTTAAATAAATCGATAACCATTTATTTATGCGATTATGTTCACTAAACTTTTTTATTTAAATAAATAAAAGATAAATCCACACTAACAAACTCATTGCTTAAAAATGACTGAATAAACCCACACCATGAAAAATATTACGAAAGGCCAAACACATTAAAAAATATAAGGAATGAACATTTGTCGATACGATGGAAACATATAAAAAAAACCTTGAGCAAACCTGACAGCCAACTTGAATGAACAAATCAAATACATGACATAAGATATTAAATTGGAATGACCTCATAAATAGCAAAACAAATAAAATATTAAAAAAATCCTTTAAAAAATATCAAAGTCAACACAAGCTAATCTTTCATATCTATAACCTAGATCATGAGACTAAGGTGATCCCATTAAAGACAAACCTTAAAAATAAAGAAACAAGATTCCTACCCAAACAAATATTGAAGGATGAAATTAAGAAAAAAAATCAATACAAAACAAAACAAATAGCAATTAAAAAAATTAGGATCAAATTCAACATACAAACCAATTGAAATTAAATGTTAAGGGAAAATTTAAGTGAAATTAAGAGTTTAGGTATAAAATTGAAAAAAGTAAATCAATTATAAAAATGATTAAAAAAATAACAATTAAAATAATTGGCACCAAACTTGACATAAAAATCAATGAAAAGAAATGTTCGGGGATGGAATTGAAGAAAAACAAATCAATCAAGAAAATGATTGAAAACAAAAAAAAAACGATAGCAATTAAAAAAACAAGGACCATTTAAAAAAAAAACTAATAAAATCAAACAATAAAATCAAACAATCAGGGACGAAATCAAAAATAAAATCCAATTAGAAATAATCAATGTAAATAAAACAATTGCAATTAAGAGAAGAAGGACTGAATCAACAGTAAAAAAAAAATTGAAGGGTTGTTATAATTTTTTGCATGGCCAGTATGCAATCTAAGAAAAAAAGAGAAGGAAAAGAAATAAAAGTCAATCGGAGTTAAACCATACCTCACAACTATACATGTGCCATCCAGGGAAGAAAAGGACGCCAAGACACATAAAAGGATGTGACAGAAGCCTGATTTCAACCATAATAGTTAGTCACACACGCCACCCAAAGATGGCAGAGCAGTTGACTCGTGCAAAGCACGTTTCAACAATTTTTTTTATATGTAAAAAACCAAAAATGCCTCCATGAATAAAAACAAAAAAAAACACCCTTATATATATTATGTCCGTTTTTATAAAAAAAACAGTTGTTTTTATAATTCGAGTTAGAGAAATACCTAGAATAATATATGGGTGATTACTGAACTGACCTAGTAAGGATTCCCATTAGGAAGGTGAAGCTTGCTATGAAGGAAGAAAATACAGATCAAATACGACTTTCTTAGCAGCTAAAAGAAAGCCCTTCGGTTCTTAGGTGCATGTTTAGCAACGAAATAACCTACAATAGACGATGGATACAATTGTTATGATGACTGAAAACAGACCAAACATGGGAGGTGATGCAGTGTAGGGCAAGGGATCGATGAATGTGGGCATGGAGTGGGAGAAAGAATGAGCACTTTGAACTGTGCTTTTGTGTAGGAGTGATCATTTATATGATTGAAGCAGCAAAATGAACATGTAATTAGAAGAGGAGGAAAATCAAAACAGTAAAATAGGCGATGAGTTTTAAATACAAGGTAGAAGTTCTACAAATTTGCATGAAGCAGAACTGCACGAATAAGCTAGCTGGAAGCAAATGTAACTGATCTCAACACAGATCACAGTCAAATCAACTAAGATTATTAGCTATCCCAAATCCTCATGGAAATGTATCTCTCTAGCCAGAGAAGGCCAGCAACCCCATGAAAACAGCACCAAAGCAGCTAACATAAGCCAAGAAAAAGCCATCAAATCAACTGAGATTATTAGTTTATTTCTTTTATTAGCATTAACAACTCCCACCTCCTTGGTTCATATATTTTATTAAGAGTAAACATCTTTTAAATTTTAAAATAAATTATGATTCCGATAACACAACTCGCTACTTCTTCTCTCGTGTTAGAAATTAAACTTTGTAATTTATTTTCATTTATTTTTTATAAGGTTATTTTGGTCTAATATCCCGAGTCACAGGTTTTGTTGGTTTAGCCGAGTTAACCTTGATTGTTTTTTTTGTTCTTTTTAATTTTATCATTGAACAATGAGTTAATTGAAAATTGAAGTTCATAACTTTGTTTAATTTATTTTTTATAGGGTTGTCTTAGTCTCATAACCGGGTTATGAATTTGATAGATTAACCTGAATTGACCTAAATCAATCTAATATGTTATTATCTCAATATTTTAAAAAAGATGTCATATTTAATTTATTCTTAGTTAAACTATATTGTTATCAATCATTTAGGTTGTTTTTTGATTCGCAGAGTCAGCCAGATTATATTAGATCAACCACCGCACAATTCTTGAATATTATTCATGAATATTTTTTTTTATCTGACTCGTAACATAATGAGAGTCAATAATCTAGTAATCAGCTAATTATGCATTATCTTTTTATTATTTATACTTTATATTCATTTGAACTTGATTTTTTTGCATTAAATTTTAAATATTTTATTACAATTTAATATATTTTTACCAATAAAAATCCTCCAATGATAGAAATTAAATATTTTCGTCCCCTGTCTCCGTTAAATAATATAAAGGGACACATGAAAGTATAGCCCAACCCAAATCCACCCGTTGCCATCCCTAGTTTTGAATGGATCTACAGACATGGCCTCACATAGCGCAAATATAGAAGCTTCAGGCTTTCGAGAGCGCGCAAAATGGGTTCATATTCCACCAGTATATTTTGCTTTTAATTCCTCATCTCATTTGATTCACTTGCGTTTCATCTGAATCCAAGCTGCTCAATGGGGGGGAATAAAACTTTCAACGAACATGCCATTCTTCAAGCTTTCCTGGCTCCTAAAAAGTTTATATTCGAATAGACTAGAACTTGTGATTGTTCTCTTCTGAGCAGATTCGTTTTGCAAACTTGAAAAAGGCTTTGCTCCATTCTTAGGAATGTCAACAGAGACATGAGATTATGCTTCTTGTGTGTAGTGCGAAGCAAAAAGACAGGCGCTGGGGTTGAAATTGCATGTAATAATGTGGAATCCGTTGCCGACGGCTGAGAGGGTAGTGAGAGGGGTCCAAAACGGAGAGTAGTTTCAGATCAGAGCTCTCTGGGGTCTCGGCTGAGCATGCAAAGCCAGCTCAAGCTTCACTTGAATATGAAGTGCACTTCGGGTAGAGTATTCTTTTGCCATATCTTCAGTTGAGATTAGTTCTCTCCTCTTATGCCTGTTCACTGAAAGGCTTGCGAGCCAAGTTTATTCAAATTATATACTATGACACATGAAAGAAATTCATCTTTGCTCAACAGAAAAGAGGCTCTCTTTGATGTATTAACTTACAAACTGAGGTCAGTCCTATTGAATACAAGATCGAGCAACATACACGGGAACACTCTATGGATCATTAGAGATCCAAAACAAGAGAGACTCCATTTCAGCTCAACAAGAGTACCAAGCAATTTATTTTGGACCGTTGCTTTCAGTAACATCAAAACCAACCACAGCAAATGTAATTAGATGATGGCATTCGCCCTGTTTGACGAATATATTCTGCTTGGGCTGCAGTTCTTTCTGCATTTTGATTTTTTCTAGCTTCAGCTGCCGCCCATTTTTCTTCCGATCGCTGCCTTGTCATTGCGATCTTCTTCACCATCTTCGCATGCGCTTGGGCTCGCATTTGTTCAACTCGAGCCTGAAAATAAGTCAACTTCAATCTTAGTCTGTAACACTTGATCACAACATTACAGAACTCAAAGCCAAAATCTATCAAATTTGATGACAGCACAAGTTCTAGATGGGCAGTAAATCATTTGTGATGCCTGGTTCCTGCCCTAGTGGTTTTGGCTAAAGACTAACCACATAGTTTTACCTAGTTATTAATACCAAGTCCTATCAGATTCTCAGTCTCCACCACATTCTATTAAACAAGAAAAGGAAAAAAATGAAATATTGGGGCGAAGTTGTTTCTACTAAATGTGGACCATCATTATCCAAATACCTCTATTCTCCGCATCTCTGCTTCTAGTTTCACTTTCCGTTGACTTTCCCATGCTTGGATCTTGATTTCTTCACGTTTATATCTGAAATAGTTAAAAAATTCTCTTGTCAGATTCAAGTTTCGGAAAATATCTTTTGCCAAAAAGCTAATCAAAGCTCCCAATTTGTTTCAGGAGAACAATGACTTATGTCAAGTTTAGCATGGCTAGTCTCAACAGAGAAACCTTGCTGTGTGTTTAGATTGTTCAGCTTCCTCCCATGCAGCAGCACGTTTTACAAATTCGATTTGCTCGTTCTCCATTTCAGTAGTTTCAAGTGAAGATGCATGTTTTTGCTGGTCATTTTTACTTGCCCAAGCAGCAATATTCATCTTGCCAAGCTGAACACCGAGGGCCTCAATCTCTCTCCTCGTCTTTAGTTTCAATTCTTGCTCAGTCAATTCTATTTTGCCATTTCCAGTGGCGTGTTGTGTATCATCATTGGAGCAGTGATCTGTTGTTGTGGGTGCTGGTGCCCTTCTTTGGGGAGTAGATGGGATAGAAGAAGTTGGGCTGCGGAGTGGAGTTGTTGCGTCTACAGGTGTAGCAGTCCTAGAAGGCTCTAGACTTGTAACAGGGGTCATTTCTGTTCCCATATCCCTCATACATACTGATCTTACGACAGGAACAACTGCAAGTTCATATCATCAAATCATCAAGAGAAATTACAGTAGATAAAGAAGAGGAATAAGATATTTGGGTAGCAGGAATTCAAAGTAAAAATTTAAAAGACGTGTAAATTCTTGCAGGAAAAGGAAAATGGACACCATGATTCTCTAAATTTACACAGACGAGTTGAAAATCTGCATCCTGACAGATTGAATATACCCACAAGGCAGGCTGCTACCTATCCTGAAGGATTTAAATCATTGTACGCTACAGTTAATTTGAATCATTCTAAGTGTTTATAGTTGTATAGAACAATAAATTTGTGCAGTTGCTAGCTATCTTAGCAGGAAAAAACACTTGCCATTACCCCCAAGAGACTTGGAGCTCAATCTCCCTCTACTAGAATGGAAGGGGGAAGATACATCCTGTTATGTAGCCCATCCATTTAACAAATTGAAAAAAAAGAAAAAGATCAAGAATAAAAAGGAAAGAAACACAAAAAAAATAATCAGTAAACATGCGTCTGGACTAACATTGTTGCTCAGAGATCCTCCACTCTAGTTTTGCAAGTCCACAAACCAGAAAATTTACAAACTTGACTATCTGCCTCACGCTCACAGACCACCATGTCCATTTCGCCAGACAGTCTCTCAATAGACCTACCCCTAATTCTTAGCATACCTTGGGCTTCCTCTAGGATTGGTAACTGACTGCAGGCAGACCAGAGGTGGAAGATATCAAGCAGATAAATAAGAAAGCAAATTCTCGACCTCCTCTTTAATCACTTAGATAGAAGGACATCAAGCGGAACAAATAAACTACCATCACCAAGATGCCATTATGAATCAATGAAACATAAACTGTCTTGGTGTCTTTGATTTCCTTCCACACAACACTCTTTTGTTTCAGAGGATGCCTTTTAATCCAAATCCATGACAAAGCAACAGTGAGAAGATTCTCATATTAAAAATCAATAAAGCATAGATGTGCACGGATTTACCTGCTGAATCTTGTGTTGAGATTTTTGTACAAGATAATTCCCTTTGATCCACTTCCTTCAAGTCTGTACTCTGAGCACATCGATCGACTAGGGTGTCAACCCCATTTTCTTGACCAGAAATTGTGAGAGATCCAGGAGGAATGAAGGAGAATTTTTCAAACGCCTGTTGATAAGAAGGCAGACAGAAATCTATAAGCTTCGTGTCTGCGACCCTGCTATTTGATGATCTTGGATCATAATTTGACAACGCAGGAGCAACCCTGTCCACACTTGTTACTGGATTCCTATTAGCTTGGTTGTGTAAAGTATTATTCTTCTTAACATAATTGGGTTGTACATTCTGCCTCTTCATGATCCATTTCTCTGCATCATTCCACTTAGAAGACATAGGCCTTGAGAATCGCTTTGAAAATTGATTGTTTACCGATCTCTCATTATGAAACTCAAAGCTGGACGAACTAGCATTGCTATCGTAATCAAGGTTCTCATCTTCTACTGTCCTGACAGGGTGAACTGCACTTGAATTACCCTTTTCACATTTTGAGAATGGCTGCATTTTAACACGACCAGCGTCACCAATTTCCTTGGGCACGGTCTCCATCGGCAGGTCAGCTTGGCAGAGGTCCAACACCGCCTCACTCGGAAAGTTAACAGATGCAACCTCTAAGCCGAGAGCTGCAACTGGAGAGCGTAGTTCAATATAAACAAACAAATAATCATTAAGTGCAACACAAGTTTAAAAGGTCAAAAAATAATCAAGTGATGAGGGAGAGTTATACCAACCTTCTTCACCGAAATCTCCAAAATCGGAAGCTAATAAGCTGTTTTTGACAAATTCGTTATCCTGAAGCTTGGAGGGAGAAGTTCTTGAGGAATTGCTGTTTGACCCATCCTTCTTTCTGTGATTGTGAGGTCCTACGAGCTTCATCCTCAGCTTGCTAGGAGATATGATACCACTCTGCATTTGATCAATTAAGAGAAAAACACTATTACGCTGCTAACATACAAAATTAAAGCAATATTATATATTGTAAAGGTACTCATTCTTAAAGAGCAAAACATCCAAAACACACATCTTCCCTGCACCTAACTTGGAGAAAACAAGATCGTGTTCAACTTCCAAAAACAAAAAAGAATAAGAAATGCATTAAAGCAGTTAATTAGTAGAGCATGGGGAAAAGGGACATGAAAGAAAAACATATAAACACCAAAAAAAAAAAACATCCATTAAGTTGAAGAACAGCCAGAAACAAGAAATGGGTGGTCATCAAAGAACAAAAGGACTCATACCTGCACTTTGTGTATCCTTTCGTAATCCATGATTAGATCTCTTTCTTTCTGGGATTAGTTTGTCTCTCTCTCCCACACGGACTCAGCCTCTACTAATCTAGAAAGCAGCTCCAGTCTCGATGGAAATGGAATGGGATATATGCGCCTGCCAAGTTTAAAGGGAAGTAGTGTCTCAGTAAATTACTTATTTGGTCCCTGTATTGTTTATAAAATAACTAGTTAGTTCCCTTTCTTGGAAAATCTGATATTAAGTCCTTTAAAAAAATATTCTTGTGTCGATTTTCATCACAGTAAGTTGTTTTTCTTTTTATCAAATATACTTCGAGTCTCTCTTTTTTTCCTTTTTAAAAGTTTTATTTTGAAAAAAATTAAATTTTTTTAATTTTTTTTGTAAATACACGCTGATGTCAAAAATAAATTTTAAAAATATAAAAATATTATTTTAATATATTTTCAAGTGAAATTTAAAAAAAACAATAATTATCAGAATTTCAAATGGGCTATTTATAATTAGACTTACCGAACTTCTTCCATACTACGTGAAAAATATTAATAGAGGGACTAACATGTAATTTTCAAAACCAGAGGGAGTAGAATATAAGATAACAAAACTATAGGTGCTAACTCGTAATTTACTCTTTAAGAGGGAAACAGACAGAGGTGTAAGCGCTGACCAGTCCACTGTTTGAACCAATTACCTATTCAATCAGTTCAAAGCTTCTCCCTCCAGATCTCTCCACGTCAATGCTGGCCCACCTTCGCATTCAATTTCCGGAGAGGGACCTACCTACTCCTAGTCAATCCGAATTGCCTGGTCGGCGATTTCTTACTTTGACCAGCCGATTACTCACTAGTGTTGAAGGAAAGAGAAAAAAGGAAACGTGGAAAATGATTAAGACCAGGTTCTTGCAGTCCATCACGCTTAAGTGCTTTGCTTTTGCTGCCCTACCTTCCCTAGCTGCTCGTGTTATTATAATGACTAAATTAACGTCATTATCTTTCCATCAATCAATCACCAAAATTTTAAATAAATAAATAAATAATTTTGATTTATTCTAGATATAAATTTTTTTAACATATTAATATTAATATTAAAAATAAATTTTAAAAAGTAAAAATATATTATTTTTAAAAAATTACTTTAAAAAACAATCTTTATAGCCTTATTTGTCCCTATGTTTTAAAATTGTTTTTAAAAAATTTAAATTTTTTATTTTTTTATTTATTATAAATTAAATTTTTTATATTATTTTGATATGTTAATATTAAAAATAATTTTTAAAAATAAAAAATTATTATTTAAATAAAATATACTTTAAAAAATAATAACAATCACACTTAAATTTTTTTATTTAAAAATATATCAAAATAATATTTTTTATTTTTAAAAAATTATTTTATATATCATTGCATCGAAATGATTTAAAAATATTAAAAACATATTAATTTGAAGTAAAAAAATAAAATAAAATTTAAATTTTTAAAAAAATATTTTTAAAATATAAAAATAAACAAATACTAAAAAAAAACTCAATCAATTCTCTGAGTGGTTTTATTGATATTAGCAGAGTTAGAATAATTTAATAATTTTTTCTGATTTTGAAAGATGAAGAACTCTTTTCACCATCCAGCGTCGTACTTATAAATCTTAAATAAAATATTTAAAGGTGTAAATATAGTGCCACGTCAAGACAATCTAATTAATATAATATTAATAAAAGGCAGGAGTGGACTGATTGCCTCGGAATGGAGGCGGCCCCTCCATCCATCACTCTAATTCTGACAGCCTTGGATTCTTTTTCCACTTCCACCACCTTAATTTCTTACGTTTTTTCCCCCTCCTGCAGCACTGAGAATTTTGGCCCGACAGACCTACTTCATTAAATCAATATTTTAACTGTCGAATCATTAATTAAATCAACCAGCAACTTCCTAGATTTGTTTCTTAGCGCAACTAAACCTTAGGTTTTTTTAATACCCGGGCACCGTTCGTAAAAAGATATTTAAAAAAAAA